>Ga0157365_10000148_pt1 | contig 32888 bp, 40 predicted proteins | sample AttsexASBM3_FD_111478 | JGI IMG/M metagenome (GOLD analysis project Ga0157365, IMG submission 111478) | Fungus gardens microbial communities from leaf cutter ant in Ribeirão Preto, State of São Paulo, Brazil - Atta sexdens ASBM3 | ecosystem: Host-associated > Fungi > Mycelium > Unclassified ...
CTGGCTCGCCTTAGCGGCGGCCCAGAACACGGAGGGAAGGGCGCATCAGCGGCACCAACGGCGGCTTAGCGATCCTTGCGTTTTTGGGACCTGCGATACCATAGGTCTATCGAATCAGGAGGTGCATCATGCATCCGATCATTGCCGGAGAAGTGCGTAGGGCGGAAGCATTACTGGAAGGTTACCTCGCGTTTCCTCCAGAAAGCATTGAATTGGAGCATATAGACCTCGATCGCCTTCGGCGCCTGCCGCAAAGAATCAAGGCTCCCTTATCTCATTTGCAAATTCTTGTTCAAAAGCGAGACTTGTCTCAGCGAGACTTGGCAATCGCGGTAAATCTTGTAGATGAACTAAGCAAGCAAGTTTCGAAGGCCGATGTCCACCCGCGGCTAGAGATACTACGCGATATTGATGCAGCACTGTCGAAAAACAAGCTTTCTCACTTCATGAGATTTGTGGTGCCAATGATATTGGCAGCAATGGGAATGGTATATTGTCACGTTGGCAATGTAGAAATCCGGGATGTGTTTTTTATCAGCGGACTGACAGTGCTGATGTTGATTCTAGTTAACAGCTATCTAGCGGCAAGACCGCATGGCACGGTGCTGGCATGTGCATTTTCCTTAATTGCCATCGGCGGCAGTCTAGCTGCTTTCATATATGAAGCTCCTGCAAAAATGTCAGGGATATATCTATTGATTTCCGCGTTTATTTTTCTGATTGAACTCATAAAAGGGATAGCCAATCAGCCCACCAGTTTCGACGCCAGCAAAATGCCCGTCTACGAGTATACTGCTCATGAGCAATTTTTGTTTACTAAAGACAATGATCATGCACAGGTAATTCGAAATCTGTCGGGTGAGTCTTAAATAAAAGCCCGCCATATGGCGGGCTTTTATTGTATCAATTCCCTCGCGGTATTGAGTGTAGAGACAATTCACTTTCAGCGTTATCCAAGCGATTAAGTGTCATAACGTCGCCAAGCGTTCCATCGCCGTTATTCGCAACTCCAGCCTGAATCAATTTTTGGTACATCCCGGCTGCCACCTCTTTGTCCATGTGATTATTTTCCACGTAGTTATTCCAGTCTGCCGTGATTTTCTCATCATTGACTTTGCCTATCTTCGCACCCGCATAGACAGCCGCCTGCTCAGGCTCCAATCCTAATCTTTTCTCGCCATGTTCCTTGTAAGCCTCATAAGATGGCTTCAACCCGGCCCAATCTTTAGCGGTATTGATGATCGCACTCGGATAGACACCTAGGGCCGACTCGTTTCGATTATCTACATCCCTGGCAGTATCGCGGAGTCGACCCTCGGCCTGATGTCTAGCCTCTTTGTTCGCTTGGCCTGCATAGGCCTGAGCGTCGTTCTCTACCGTCGCACCGTGCTTATGAAACGCGGCTCCAACCTGCGCCGTTGCGGCGGGGCCTGAAGCTCGCGCATACCCCGAATTAAATTCACTATTAAAGTTGCTACCTGATACTTGATGCCCCGCACCGCTGGTTTCCTGATCAAGCCTTTCCGTGTTCACGCCTTTTATATTCGAATAATCGCTAGGTTTGAGCTGCCCAGGGCTTGCGTACTCATCATGCGTTGCTGGCGCGCGGGTTAAGGCCCCCAAATCGTTGTTTTTAGCTAACGTCAGTAACGCTGCACCAACATCGCGCCGATCCGAATCGAGCATGCTCGCATTCTGCGCGACGTTCTCGCGAAACTGTTCCGGGTATTTGTTCATTGCTTCGTTAACCAGCGTATCTGCTTTGCCCTCGCGGATTGCCCTGCCAGCCCACGAGTCAACGGAGATCGTCTCATTCAACCCGGCCGACTTGCTGAATGCAGCAGTCTGCGTGTATGCCTTCTGATCAGAAATGGCCTTTTGCGCACTTCTACTAAGACTTTCTTGGTCTGATTGCGAAAGGCTCAAACGCTGATTGTTTTGGAAACTTTCAGCCGCTCTGAAGCCTTCAGTCTTGTCGATAGCATTGCGTACCGTTTCGCCTAGACCGGCAGCCTTACTTTGAGATTGCGAGGAATCGATCTTCTGAATGGTTGAGTCTGTCGACGTTTTCGATGTTTGGCCTACCGCGCTGATGTTTGCACTCAAGGCGCCATTACTCGCGCCTGCTGATCCACTGGCGCCGAGTGTTCTTTGAGCGACTTCCGCGTCAATCTGATTATCGGTCATTCCTTCAGCGCGTAGCGCCTGGACCTGCTTTTGGAAATCCGCGTTCTGAGAAAGTCCGAACGTATTTTGAAGCGACCGCCCAATCTCCGCTTGCTGAGCGATGCCTTTGGCATTCTCAAACTGTTTGGCATAGGTGCTCATCAACTGCTTGCTGAACGCCTCCGAAGACTGCTCGGCCTGTACTCGTTGGCTTTGTTCGGTCTGGGTCAGTCCTTGCGCGATAGCGATGCTACCGCGTTGATTCTCTGACCCAGTTTTTCGCAGACCCTTATCAAAATCGTCGGTCGCATAGGGTGTTGTCTGCAGGCCCGCAGACGGGGTGACGACGTCTGGCGATACGATCTTCTCGTTGATCTGATCGGAGCCCCCGAGACGCTGAGCCATGCTGGTGAAGGCGACCGCGCTACCGGTGACCAGGAACATGCTGATCACGGGTACCGAGGATGCCATCAAGCCGGCAACGCCGATCGCGCTGTCCAGGGCAGGCATCATCTGCTTCATCATCTCGAACGAAAGAGCATTGCCGTCCGTGACACTGCTGGTGGTCGCGAGCAGGCCCTCCATCACCGTTCCGGTATACCAGTTGGTATAGAGGTTGACGATGGCCAACATGGGTTGCCACAGCATCATCCAGGCCAGCATCGCGATGTACTTGGTGATGAGGTTCATCCCGAAGGTAGCCATCACCAAGAGGAACGCCATAAGCGGAGTGATGGCGTAGATGAGGCCTTCGAAGAACGTCAGGAACGGCCGGACGTACCGCGTGAACATCGAGCCTTCGGCAGCCCACTGAGTGGCTTGCTGCGCCTGGGCCTGGCTGAGCATGATGGCGTATGCGCCTTGCTGATCCTCAAGGGCCTTCTGTGCCGGCGCCCGCTCGAAGATCGGGAGCAGCACGGAGGCCATGGTGAAGGCACGAGCGTCTGCCACTTGGAGATTCAAGCCGCGCAGCGCGTCGTCCACCCGGGTGGTGACATCGTCACCGGTGACGGTCTTGCCGGGCTTCTGGAACGCTAGCTTCGCCACGTCATCCATGATGCCGCTCTGCGTGGAAGCGCTGAGGGCTTTGAGCCGGGTGTGCGCTTCGGAGCAGGTGTAATAGGTACCGACGCCGGTGTTGCCCTCGAAGATTTCGGTCCCGTAGACCTGGCTTTCGAACCTCATGGCATCGACGGGGTTGTTGCTTCGCATCAGTGCCCCGTAGGCGGCCACGTTGCGGCCCACCCCAACCAGGGTGCATTCCTTGATATAGGTCATCCACGACCGTACGAAGTCTCCGCCGGCCCGGGTGTCACCCATCACAGACGGCATCGCCAAGACATTGCGGGTGGCGCCGCGCACCTTCATCAAGGTGGTCAGGGGGTCGGCGAACCCGTAGGTGGTCATAGCCGGTGTGGAAAAGGCCTGCTCCATCTCCCTGGTCAGCTTGTAGCCAATGTTGGACACCACGGATCCTACGAACAGCGGTCCGATCGGCACGTTGTCGACGACCACGACTGTGCCGTCATAAACGTCTTCCACGACCGCCCGGCCGGTGGGGCCGTAGAGCGCCATGTACAGGATCAGGGCCACGCCCACCTGCTGGAAAGGGATAGCCTGGTTCTTGAATACCGCTTGGAAGCCGAGGAAGAGGGTGCCGATCAACAGACCGACCTTGGCCAACGATTCGATGCTGCCCGATCCTGAGATCATGGCCACGGCGTTGAGGATGCTTTCGAGGTAGGTCGCCGACCCGACCGAGTAGATCGAGAACTCCATTACTGAGCTCCCTGCACAGGTTTTTCGACGTTGATGAATGCGGCGGGCGTGGGCAGCACCTTCATGCGCGCCTCGTAATCGAGCACCAGGTCGTTTTCATTGCCGTAGCGGCTCAGCAGCGCTTGATGCTCCTGCACCAAGCGGTCCCGTGCGGTACCGATGAATTCGCCGGCAGGTTTGCCTAGCTTGTCGACCATCTTGCTGCGGGTGATCACTGTCTCAGCCGTGTCGATGTAGGACTTCACCAGCGAATACGCGCCTTCGAGCGCGAGCATCTTCGCGTGGGCAGAAACGAAGCCGCGGGCCATCGATTCGCTACCTTGCGACAGGCGCTGGACCATGCCGGCGAAGCCCGGCTTCTGCATCATGTTGAGGATGGCTTGCTCATCGTTGGTGAACGTCCCGGTGTTGGTCGCCCACTTGTTCACGATGCCGACGGAGCTCGTCGAGCCGTTGAATCCCTTGATGATCTTCTCCGCCAAGCCGTCGAAGGCGATCGATTGGGTGCTGGGCGTGAGGCACGCGGCCTTGTCTCCGCCGCACGAGTAGATCGGCACCGCCTGGGTCTTCTGTCCCTCGACGATGTCCTGCAGCGAGATGCTGGTCGGCAATATCGGCTTGGTCTCGGGTACCTGCCCCTTGCCATCGGCCGCGTCCACCAGGCCGGTGATGACGACCGAGCCGGTGAAGGACATGATCATCTCGTCGGTCTGCTGAGATCCGTACTTGAAGAACTGCTGGCTGTTGTACTGCTGCATGGCGCACCAGACGACGTTGCCGGTGTCCTCGCAGCTGACGAAGTTGCCAGCCTTGCTCTTTTCTTCCGTCGGGGACTTCGAGTTGGTGCTGCCGGAGAAGAGAGAGCCGAAGCTGTCTGCAAGGCCCTTCACGGTGTTCCCCGTGGCGGTCTGCATGTTGTCCTTGCCCTCGAACGCGGAGAACGCATCCGTCACCAGGCCCTGGGCGAGCTGGCAGCTATTGGACATGAGGCCGTTGAGGTCCTGCATTGTCTCCTGCAGGTTGGCGATGGTGTTCTCCACCGTAGGGCCCATGGCCTTAAGCGCCAGCTTGAACGCGTACCCCGATGCGACGCCTACCGAATTGGAGGCGATGGAGCGCAGCGACTGAACGAACTGCTGAGCGTTGATGAACGAAAAGGAGCCCGCGAACATGTCGATGCCGCCGCAGCCGGCCTGGAAGGAGGGCGGTCGGAAGGAGACGACCGGCGCCGTCGCGATCTGGTTACGGATCCGCATCGAGCCGCCACTGACTACGCCTCGGGTTGCCGTCTGGTACATGCCCGGGTCAGTGCTGTTGGACATCGAGTTGAACATCGAGTCCAGCTGGCTCTCGATGTTGGCATAGGCGCCCAGGGGCGCGAGGGCCACAACCAGCACGGCTGCGCACAACGACTGCTTACTGCTGCGCCTCATGGGGCACCTCTCCATCTATGGTCTTGCGGGCGAGCTTGCGGCGCATGCTCTCAACGAATGCGGCGGGGTCCTGGTCGATCTGGTCCTGGCTGAGCCCGTCGTTGTCCTCGAGGGTCAGCAGGCCGTTGTCGAAGAAGGGTTGCGTGGAAGCGAAGGTCTTCTGGTCGATGAGCGAGGCTTCGCGCGCAGCGATCAGGACCCGGTTGAACAGCACGTCCAGGGTGATGGCGCCGTAGCCGACGATCTCGGTGCGGCCCGGCGGGATCGCCAGGGCGAGGGCAGGGGCCTGATAGACCTCGAGCTTCTTGGCCTGGCCATCGTCCGTGCGGTAGTTCGCGAACAGCCCATTGTCGAGGGGCGCGCCGTCCAGCGAGACCGGGATGATCCGGATGCCGGTGGCCGCCGTTAGGGACTGCAGCACGGCTGCCTGCTCAGCGCAGAGCACGCAGTTGCCCTTGAAGAAGAAGAACAGGCCGACCTTGTTGGCCAGGCCCTTGAGCACCTTGTCCCGGTTGTTCGAGACCTCCCGATTAAGCGCGTTGGCAGCATAGGTGGCCACCGGCCGCCGGCTGTCCTCGTCGAGGAATGGGTCACGCATGATGACCTGGCTGGAGCGCTCGGAAAATTTGGACGACTTGTCCATCATCACGCGCTGCAGGTAGTAGTAGGCCTGCACGTTCGCATCGGTCGGATTGTCGATCGCCCGGTCGCGGTACTTGGGCAGGTTGTCGCGGATCCAGGCCACGCTGAACAGCTCGGGGCCGGGAGCCGCTGCAGGCGCCGCCGGCGGCTCGGCCTTCTGCATCGGCGCGGGTGGCGGTGGAGGAGGGAGCGGCGCTTTCACCTCGAGCTCCGGCTCGTCCTCGGGCGGGTCCTTGTACCAGAACCATCCCTCCGCCTTTCCGCGGTAGAAGCTCTCGCTACCAGGTGCAGCGAAAGAATCTTTCGCGCCCAGGGCAGCAGAATCCGGCGCACCGGCCTGGCCGTGAGCCAGGCCCACCCACAGAGCGCTGACCAACGCTATGTGTACGGTCCGCTTCATTGGGGCGTGTCCAGATACTTCGCGACGGCTTCGGTGGCGTAGACCCAGCGCAGGCGGCGCTTTCGCCGGTGAGGAGCGATCGCCTTGACCCAGGGCAGGTGCTCGTAGCCAGCGGCGCCGATCTTCTTCGCCACGTAGGTTGCGGTGTACTCCAGCTCTTTGGCGATCTGCTCGGGCGTCATCGCCTTGCCATACGCTTCGGTCAAGCGCGCAAGCGTTGCAGTCGGCTCTGGATGCAGCGTGATACGTGTGGCATCCCCTTGGTAGGGCGCGATGCTGGTGTCCGAGTGATGCATGGATCATCATTCCTACGAATTCGATGAGCACATGCTATGGAAGGCGAAGGACACGCAGAGCCAAGTTCGCGCCCTAAATGGGCAGGTACTGCTCCAAGACGCCCACCCGAGCTCTGGAACGCCAAATGTTTGCTACTAACTAAAAAATTTTTGAGCACAATAGCCCATGTCTGATGTTAAGAAGCTTGTATCTACCGGATTTCACCTCAACGATCACAGCATACGGAAGGAGGATCTTGCGCTGGTCTCACTTCGTATAGCGCTTAAATCATTTTTCGAAACATACGCAATATTTAGAGGAAGAATATTTACAGTTGCGTCGTCTGCAGGCAAAAAGAAAGTAGACGATCACCCGTTACCGTATGCTGAAAGCTATGCCGAATGTATCGTCCACTTTCAACACTTCGCTGAGCTAGTATGCAAGCACTTCCTGAGACTAGACCATGTGCTGCTAGCAGATGTTGCTGTCGAAAAATATGACATTCTTCACAAACTACTCCATAGAAAAAAACTTGATGCAGATGATGAGGCACCGGTTAAAAGCATCGAGTTTTCGGAAGCGTTGAAAAGGATCAAAGCTCTAGTTTCGAAGGATCAATTAAAAGGATCAAAAGGACTAAAGTTTTTCATCAAGTATAACAGCGCATTAATCGAACTTAACAATTTAAGAAACCGCATTTGGCACAGGGGACTATATACTCTAGACTATCCAACACTTGATGTCTTTATCGGAGAACACATACTGCCATTTGTCGCAGAAGTCATATCTCATAAAGAATATAAGAGTAAAGAGCACATTTGGAAATACCGACCTCTTGAATGTGGCGCCGACCCCTTTAAAGAAATTATAAACCACTTTCAATCCGAAAATTACAATCTCAAAAAGCTCTGCTATCTTAAAGAACTCGGTCGAGCCGCATACAGTACTGAACGTCCATTCGCTCTAATGAAAGATAATCCAACCGGCTTTACGAAGATCTTTACTAAACGAAAGATCACACGAGCAGAGCGAATAGCAGAGGCGGAAGCCAAACGAAATTTTCATGACGTTGAAGCCTGCCCGGTGTGTGGCGCAAAATCCCTCATAATATACGACCAAACGGAAATAGAACACGACCTAGATGACGAACCAATAGATTCTTATAATTATGTTTATTCTATAAAGTGCGAGCTCTGCAGTCTTTCACTTGATTCGGAGTTAGGAAATGCCAGCGAATTTAATCTACATAAAATCAAAGACTATTTTTCTGTAACATCGCATCTCTAAACTGTATAAACAGGCAGGGGCAGAAAGGATTTCCCCTAACTGCCCCTGCCATATACCAAGAAACAAATTAGATCTCTACCGATAGCTAATAATCACTGTATTATCATATAAGATCTTTGACGTAAGCCCATTCTGAAAAATCGGCTAGCGTGGAAGATTTTTTTTGAGATATAGCTAAAGCTGGAATCATTAGCAAATCATCAATATACTTAAATATAAACAAGCGGTTTGCATAAATCAATCTCTCATCGGGATTCGGATGTGCTCTTTCAAATTCGAGGATGCTTTCGTATCCACACGGACTTGGCGGGTGCGAGAATCGATCAAATAGCGGAATATCTAAATCAACATTTTCTTTGCTGAAATCTTCGACTATATAAGTATAGTCATGTTCAAAAGGCAGTAGTCCTTGCGCACCCTGACTTATTTTCGAGAATTCACTATCGATATCTTTGAAAAGCTGGCGATAAGCAGAATAAAGCAAAGATGTTTCAAAAACTCCGCATTCATTTAATTTTCGCTCAGCCAACCAGTACAGCAGCCGATTAAGCAACCCCATGTTCTTCAATGGGAACTCGAATAGCGTATCTCCCTTTTTGTCTTTGCATACAATGCGCTCACCATCCGCAGACAGATCGGCAATATGATGAGTTATCTTATTTCTTAATATGACTGAGTGATAATAGGCCCTACGCCTAATTTCTCGTATGAGCGGATTAACGCACTTAGTAGAACCATTGAGCGATTTTATTTTATCTTCAAAAGCTTGGTCAACTTTCGATAGTTCAAGATCAACGCGAATGTCTAACTGATCAAAGACGGTAGGAAAAATTGCTAGCTGCCCAAATCGGTCGAGAAGTTGAACCTGCATTGAAGCATGATAGCTTTTTAAATCAATGCTGGTCTGAAGCGTATTATTGATGTAATTATTATGCTGACCGCATCGAAACAAGCCTCGACTTAAGTCGAATTTTTCCATTATGCGTCGATTCACCATAAGCTTTGTGGTGAGAAACTCTTCAACTATGCTATCTATATGCTTGGCCACGCTTTACCTACACGTAATTTTGATTAGCAGCTGTTGAGTAGCTGCACATTATCAATTCATTAAAAAGGAGGAAAAACAATCTTTAGAAGCAAAATGAGTCACGTACAAATCCGAGCTAGATTTAACATAATGTTTATTATGCGAATAATAAAATTCGCGCTAGGCTCGGAAAGTAGGAAATTCCAAAACGCCGCATTTTTTGATTTTCACACCGTAGCCAACTGCTAAGTCAAGCTTTCGTTTGCGCACGCCATTGTGCCTGAAGGCTTTTCAAGCAGGAACCATAGACACTGTTATGCGAAGTCGACGCTCGCCGCGGCAAGACGTCGACCCACACATTTCGCGTCAGCGGCGAGGTCCTGGATCACGGCGGGGGGCATCGAAGCGCGGGCCGTCTATGAGCCGGCCATCGTTGTCTCGCCGGACTTCTTCATCCAGTTCAGCCAAACGCGCGTCGAACTGACGCTTCTGCTCGATGCGGTAATCCGCCAGCTGCCGGCCCAGGGCGAGGAACGCCTCGTCGTTTTCACCGTGACGGTGGTAGGAAATCATCAGCGCGATCGCGGTACTCAGGGTGCCGGCGTCCAGCTGGGTCAGCTGGTTGCCCAGATTGAAGGGCCACTGGTCGCTGTTGTAGAGGTGCAACACCAGGGCCTGCAGGCGCTCCTGCTCCAGGATGACTGCGCGGTGTGTAGCGAACACTGATTCTTGGTCACTCATGCTTGTGCTCCTCGAGGGGTATGGCGTGATGCCCAGCCCATGGTATAGGGGTGGTATTGCTTAGAGTCTGCGGTGCTCGCTGCCCCGATTCCGCTACACTACGATTTTGCAATCAATTGCAATTTCGCAGGGATCGCTTTGAAAATTGATGCTTTCAAGTCTTGGTTTAAACGGCACGAGAAAACTATCGCGCTCTCGCTCGCAGCCGTGTTTGTGATTATAGGGATATACTTTGATAGAAACAATCTAAAGCAATGGGGGCTTTGGCTAAGCTTTAATGACTTTGTTCAAACAGCAGGACAGTTCGGTACCGTCGGTGCTTTCTTGATCGCGTTTTGGCAGCTTAGAAAGAGTAAAGAAGACGCTGCCGCGGCTATCGAAAGGGAGCATCAACAATACTTTTTCGATCAAGCAAGCACTTGCTTGGATGAGATGTCAGCTACGATCAACGAATTCAACCCCTTGTATCAGTCTGTCTATGTCTTCCTGGACTTTCTGAGCGCGATGAACGAACTCGCTGGAACGTTCAAAGATGTTAGCGAGAAAATCACCCCAGGGACGATGCGCAACGAGATCATTCGGAAGTGGCAGAGCATGTATTTTAGCGGGCTGCTCGTAAAGCTGCAGAGAGTCGACATTAGCGTACAGCTAATAGGATCGCTACATACTATGACAAACATGGATATAGTAAGCAGAGTGCAAAAGAAGACCGACGACGGCCGTTATCTCGATATTTTTCGTAGTTACTATTACGCCAGATTCCTACTAGACGAGCTGCATCCAACTCTAGACAGTGGGCTTCAAAGCAAGCTTTATTCTGAGAGCGGGATATTCTGGCTTTTCAAGTTCTTCTTCTTCGAGAAATCAAACATCGAGCCGTTCTTGGCGGGTACAGTTAATAGACCGGATATGAGGGCAGTAGCGCCAGCGGTCGCGGCGCTCTACCACAAATACTCTATTACGCAGTCTGCATAACTCTATAAATCAACAGCGCTTTTCTTGAAATCTGAGCAGCTCGATAAGCCCTCGGCCCTCGCATTTCAAATCCCAGATACGGGGGCATCCTCATCGAGCTCTCGAAGGATCCGCTCGGCGATCACCCAGCCATCCCGCCATTCGATTGCCTGGACGGTGTTGGTCGGGTATGGGCAAGGGTCGCCCAGGCCGGCCAGGTAGTCCTGGTAGCCGCGGCGGCGCGGTGCTAGGACATCTTGTGTAGCAGAAAAACGACTGCCATCGGAATCAAGGCCATGGCGGAGCCGATGCCCAGCGGGACCCAGAAACACTCGGCTGATCGCCAGGCTGGTTTGGAGAGCATCTCTAGGTTCTTTCGATTTATCTCGGCCGTATCCCTCATAGACTGGACGATCATCCGCTGCATCTCGACCTGAAGACGCCGGGACTCGAGCTCCAAATTCTCTCGCTCGCTCATGGTCAAATCTCGCTGACTCAGCTACCCACTCGAAACAATGCTACCGCTTCTCAGGCGAGTCGGCACGGTATCGTTCGCAGCGCCGGCAGTCATGAGAGGCTGGGAGCGCTCAAGCCGCCCGGAGGCGGTCCGGGGGATACTGGCGCAGGAAGCCAGTCGAGGCTTCGGCCGGCGCCATCAGCCAGTCCTTGATCGAGCCATTCGGCAGTATGGCCAGCATGCGCTTCTCGTCTTCCGGCCGGTGGTAGTTCTTCATGAAGGGGTGATCGTCAGCGTTGACGGTCAGCATGGTGAAGCTGAAGCGCCCCTTGCCGTCTGGATCGCTCCATTCCTCCCATAGCCCGGCAATCGCCATCAGGCCGCCGTCGGTTCGCTCGATCCGCGTGGGCACCGCCTTCCCACTGCGCCAGTCGGGCTCATAGATCGCGGCCGCCGGAATGACGCAGTGCTGCGCCCTTTTCCAGGCGGTGCGGAAAGAGTTCTTCGTGGCCGCCGTCTCCGAACGGCAGTTGTAGGTGCTGCGCCCGAGCTTTCTGTCCTTTGTCCAACCAGGGAGTAGGCCGAACTGGCCTACCGAGATGTCGTACTCCGGTGCGCCGTCCTCCTGCGCCTCGGCTGAACTCAGCCGAACGAACGGTCCCATGTAGAGGGGCCAGAGTTCGCCTTGGTATTGCTCGTCGACGGGCGCGCCGAACGCGCTCTTCAGCCGCGCCGGCGTCGGCGCCTCATAATGACTGCACATGCCCTATCGCCTCCGGGAAAGTCCACCTGGTGCCGCTGGCCTTTCTGCCGCGCCACACCATTTGACCTGCCGACCGCGCCGCGTTCCGGCTTGGCAGCCCAGGTCTTGCAGGTGCCCTCGCCGAGGGCCGGCTGGCTTTGGGTAAACGTCCTGCCGGCCGCATGACAGATACAGGAGAGCGTCACCGTGCTGGGTGCATTAGAGGGTGAGAACTGCAGTCATACGCGGCACCTCACTCAGCTGCTGGCGCCAACGAGGCAGGCATTAAAGGCTGCCGAACCTTCGCCGCGCGACGCAAGCATTCTCCCAGGGCTATCGCTACCTGATGAACCTCAGGAGGTCAGGTCCGTCGATGCACAGTCCAGTACGCATGCTGGTGAACTCACTGCTTTTGCCAAGCAGATCCATCTGAGCATTGCCCTTGCTGGATTCGTGCCCGTAGAAAAAGATTCTTTCGGGCCTACCGCGAGCGTCCCAATCGATCTTGATGATCTGCAGGCGGTAGATACGTTGCTCCCCCCGCCGCTGGATCAGGCTGCCTTGCTCAAAGCCAGCTTGCCCCAGAGCCTGGTGGCTGATGCCCTGCATGACCGCGTAGGAGTTGGCCAACGCGGCGACCTGCTCCTCTTCCGAAGCGTCGCGAATCGTTTCCCACAGCGCCGGCTCGACGGCGCGCACCATCGCGAGCAGCTCCGGCCGTAGCTTGGAAAGGTATCGCTTGAGCCCTGCTTCCATGGATCCTTCAGTACCCCTGCCTTTGGTATACGGTGATCGCTAGCAGACCCGTCTGGTCCAGCGTGGGCCTCGTCACGAGCTGCCAGCCCGCCATGCTGCCCAGGTAACGTACGCCGTCCTGGTCACCCGCGTGCCGACGTTGCTTGTGCCGCATAACGTCAGCCGGCAGCGCCACCTCGCGGTTCAGATCCCTGACCACCCGCGCCAGCCGCGGGAAGACGTTCTCCGGCTTGCACTCACCTTTCGTCTCATCCAGGTACTCGACCAGGGTGTGATGGGTCAGATAGATCTTGCCGAAGACTGGGTTCACAACCGACGGTTGCGGAGGCGGTGTTCCGTCCCACTTAACGCAGAAGGCCGGATGCTCCTCGCGGGTCCAGGGCTTGTTCTTCTCGACGCTAATATTGCTCAGGCCGAAGAACTGGGTGCGCAGCGCGTTCGACGTCTCGTAGAGCTCGCCCTTGGAGCTGTCTGAGAGCAACAGGCGCTTCACCGCGCCGCGTGACACCACGAGCTTCAGGTTTCCGCAGTTACGCTGGTGCCCGGCCAGCTCGAATTGCACCAGAGCGCACCACAGGCCGTAGAGCTCGATGAAGTCGAGCACGTTGTCGCCCAGGTCTCGGCTCAGGTGGATCTCGATCCGGCGGAAGAAGCGGTCGTCGCCATTGAACAGGACGTTATAGACGCCTGGCACGTCCGTGGCCGCGGTGCTCACTTTGCAAACTTTATAGGTCATAGTTTTGGATCTCGGCGGGTAACTAGGGCCTAGTCTCCATGCCTTTCGAAAATTGCAAACGCCGATTCTAGCGCGGTTGTGGGTCGAACCTTCCAGCGCGTCATACGATCACTCAGAAGTCGTCGTAGCTGACCTTCCAGAACAGGTCGACGCTACCGTCATCGCGGTGGGCAATGATGACGCCTTCCATCTCGCTGATCGCCTCGAGCAGCTGGTCCCAGTCCTGGTCTCTCGCGTCGCGCCGTTCAACGTGGACGTGCTTTTCTCGGACGCCAGGCGCGCTCATGACTTGCCTATGAACCCGCGCGGCGAGCTGGTCATAGGGCGTCAGTGCCGGCGGTGGGGTGCGGGCCATCTCCACAGGTCCCATGGGGATGTTCTTTTATACAGTATTAAACAGGCCGGTCTGCTGGCAACCCGTGCGTGCCTGGCGAGACGAAAGGCGCTTGAACCGATCGACAGGCGAAAAAAAAAGGTCAGCGTGCGCTGACCCTTTCAGGGTGTTCGGTCTGACCGAACAAGGTGTTGATGATGAGCTGCGCCTCGGCGGCATAGGGTCCGAGGAAGGTCAGCGTAGCGCCCTCCTCTGCGGCCCTTACGTGCAGCAGGATCCGGTACCGGCCGTAATGCTCCCGGTACCGCTCCCTGACCAGCGCGCGGTACTCCCCCGGGCCGCCGGCAAATGACGCCGGCGGCGCAAAGGGGTCTATACCGTGGCTGCCTGGCGCCGTGGGCACGATCCGCGGATCGAAGAGGTAATTGCTCACGCAACTGCCCTCCTCGCCCACTGCGGAAAGCCCATCCGCCCCAGCTGCAACAGCACATCATTCCAATCGACGCCCTTGGCGCCTTCCGGAATGGGGAGCGGCGGTACGAAGACCTGCAGCTGGATGTTCCGCTCCCAAAGCCGCTTGCGCAGCACCTTGGCAGCTTCCTCTCCACGACCGGACCGGTCCTTGTCGATCCAGATGCGAACAAGCTTGGTCGACGGCCCAGGCTCAAACGCTTCCAGCAAGGTGGCGCTCACCGCCGGATAAACCCGAACCGCAAGATCCATCCCTGTTTCGATCGCAAACGCGGTCTCCAGGCCTTCGCACAGGTCGACGACCTTAGCATCCCACGGCCCGGTGCAGATGGCGCCACCGGTGACCTGACGATCACTGGGATAGGCGCACATCTTCTTCGGGTTCTCCACCGGTGCCTTCTCGCCGCGGGCGGTGAGAAAGTGCCGGTGCAGCGTGATTGGCATCTTCGCCTTCGAGACCTTGGCGACGATCGCCGGGTACTCGCCTTCAAAGCGCCCATCTTCGTTATGGCTGGCCAGGCCCCGGTGAAATCGCACCGTGCCTTCGAGGCCGCTGCGATCCCAGATCAGGATCTTGCGGCTGGCCAGGTACAGCCGCGCGGGTTCGGCATCAGGATGAGTCAGCGGGATGGTCTCCGCCCACATCTTGTTCAGCCGGTTGCGCAGCATCGTGTCCTCCTCCGCCTGCTTCGCCGCCGCGGCTTCGCGCCGGGCTTGAAGCTGAGGCAGGCTCTGGCGATTGACACGCTCCTGCACGTTCTCGTCATCGGTAGAGCGGATATCCAGGCGGTCACCCACCAGCGATACCGCGTCAGCGAAGTCGATACCCTTGACCCACTGCAGCAGCGCGAACCCGTCCGGGAACGCACCGCAGGTGTTGCAGATTCCGCCGCCGGACTCGTGAAAGTCCTTGCGGAAGAAGCGGAAGCCATCCCCCTTGCGCCCGGTCTTGCCGTGCACAGGACAGGCGACATGGCGCCCCACCTTGCTGAATGCGCGTGCATCGATCTCAGGGCACAGATCCTCCAGGATGGAATCCCAGCCCCGCACCTTTGCCGCGTCACGCACCACACTCGCTTTCAAATTTCTCATCATGGACCTCCAGGTAAAGCCCAGCACCGGGGCTTCCCGAACCCCCCGAGACGGGAGCTTGGGGAAGCCCCGGCGCTGGAAAGTGGTCCAGAGAGACTTCGCCCCCAGAGGGGGATAAGCCCCCCTGGGGTTGGTTGGATCAGGCTGCCTGCCGCAGGCGCGGTAGGGACAGCGAGTTGAGATACTGACGGGCAGTATCGATAGCTTCGTGAATGACCTCGCGGCCGGCGCTGCAAACGCGCCGACCCTCCGGAAGCTCAACGCCGTAGACGTGCTTGCCGGCGAGAAGGATGTCGCCACCCTCCTCTTCACCAGTGACCAGGTAGACCTTGGCCTCCAGTGCGCAGAAGCGCAGCTTTTCCTCCATGACCGCCGTGATTCGCTCATCGAGCTCGTCGTCGGTGGTCTGCCATTCGAACGGGTTGTAGGTCTCGTCCTCGAAGGCGCTGAGCTCTACACGAAAGCGATCCAGGCGAAAGACTCGCAGCTGGACGCTTTCGCGCAGGTAGCGCTCAGTGAGGCTGTAGCCCATGCGCGCAAGCATCGCCCCCGTAGACACGACGTCCTCTTCCAAGGCCGTCATGAAGCGGTGGAACGCGACCTTATGCGTAGGGCCGCCGTATACCTCCGCGGCGGTACCTTCAACGCTACGAGCCGACTCGCTCAGGGACGTGGATCGCTCATGTACATAGCGATCCCGCCCCGGTGACAGCGTGAGCTCCTCATTCTGATCAGCGTTTTCCTTGAGCTCGCTCCAGATCACCGGAAGGATCTCCGGTACCAGGCGCGGGCCAAGCTTTTCGATATCGAGCGTACCAGTGAAGCTTGCGCCGTCGCCCTGGCAGTAGCCGAGGGAGAAGCGCACGTCGTCGGACGGGTAGCCAAGCTTTTCGAGCTGGCGGGCCATCATGGTGGTAAGCGCGGTGGTGATAGACATTCCTGGATCTCCGGTAAGCGCGGAGTCCGGCCCCGGCGGGGACGAAGCCCGCGCGGGTTAGGGGTGGCCAATCAGAACGATAGGCCGGTGCTGAAGAGCTCAGCTGCTGCATCACGAAAGCGCACCATGGCGCCATCGAGAATCCACTGTGGGCTGCCTGAGGGGCACTCCGCAGTAGACTCAAGGCAAGCCCCGCCGCATGGGCGGGGACTCGCTTGAGCGATCGCTTCAGAGAAGCAGATCGAGAACGACAATCACCAGATTGATGATCTCGGCCATGGTGCACCTCCTGGTTGGGAGGGACCCTGCCCCCATCGGGAGCAGAAGTCCCGTGGGGAAAGGCCTTGCGGCCCGCTGATACGTCTATCGGTGAAAGCTCAGCCTCCCGGAAGAGAGGCTGGCCAGGATTACGCTCAAGCCTTGCGGGCTTGCGCCTTTACCGCGTTGATCGCGCCCCGCAGGGGTGCAAAGTAGATCGTCGGCGCCTGCTTGGCAGCGCTGACGAACTCAGCAGCGAAGGTTTTGAAGAAACGCACCAGGTGATGTCGGAACATGGTCGGCTCCTCGCCAGTACATGTCCCGAGCATACGCCCGGGCTGGTGCCATCACAACGGCTTTGTGCCACTGTTTTGGTGGCAGTTTTGCAGCTGTCGCCACTGCAAAGTGACACCGGTTATAGCCCCGCGTAACGGAGCGAAGTAGATGCGCGGTGCCTCGCGGGCTGCCGTGATGAACTCCGCTACCGCTCTTCTTACCTTCGAGCCTTCAGTGATCATCTTTGATCTCCTTGAATGCCTTCCAGGACGTGAAGCCCAGGTAGGACAGGAACAGCAAAGCATCGACCACCAGGATGGTGTGCTCGAGGAAGAACAGCACCGTGAGCGTGAACTCAGCGACGTTGTACTCCCGCAGCTTGTGCACCAGGTATCCCAGCAGCACCGCCGGCATGGCGACGATGAGGAAGATGCCGGTACCGACCAGGCTATGGCCGGCGAAGTGCATCAATGGGTGGTACCAGGGAACGCGGACAGCAGGGTCTTTCTTGCTATGGTCTCCCATAACAGGCCTCCATCGAAAATGCAGAGACCCCTGCCCCACGGGGACAGAGATCCCCACGGTGGGTTGAAGTGCTGAAGGAAGATGCTCAGCTACATCGTCTTCACCGATCGCATGATCGAGTGAAAGATTCTTACAGCGCGGCCTGGCTTCAGGCCGCTGCTACGAACATCTCAGCCGCCAACTGGTCGAGCAGGTTGCCCTGGTGCTCGATCCAGTTGAGCAGCGCCTCCGCGAGAACCGGAGAGAAACCCTTAGCTTTGGCGCCATTCACCAACTCGATGACGAGGGCAGAAGGCAGGACGTCCAACGCGTAGGGGCCAAACTCAATGCGCATGGGCGAGACCTCACACGGTACGCCCTCAAGCTCGTCGAGCTGGTCTTCCAGGGCTTCCATGACCTGCGCCATCGCTCCCCTCAACATCTGCAATCGCATGCTTTGAGGCTGTTCAATGCTGGAAGCGAAGCGAAGCAACTCCTCCAGCATCTCCGACGGCTCCGGAATACCGGCCGCAGCATTCGACACGAAGTGCCAGCAGTGCACAAAAGCACCGCGCTCGCTTCGGGCAACGACGGTTAGGTCGTCGAACTCGATGTCGTCATCCGGCGCCCTCTGCGCAGCCCTTACGAACGCGCTTTCCTCACGCGTCACGCCAAAAGCGTTGATGCAGTCACCGAAGGTCAGCCCTCGTTCGACGGCCGCCTGCAGCAGCTGTTTGGCGTCGAGCGCACGCAGCGACTGCACGAGCTTGAGGGCATCCGCTTCGGCACAGGGACGTACCGCGTTTTCGTGATTCATGGTCTAGCTCCTTAGTAGAGCCAGGCCGCGTCCCTACCGGGACTAGGCCCGGCTGGGTGGGGTTATGAGTAGATGATGCGTTCGATGGACACGAGCGGTATCAGGGTCTGCTTGAGCAGCTCCATTGGGGTGTCGACGATCAGCACGTGATCGCCAAGGGCCTCAGGGAACAGACACAGCAACGTGCGCCCATCCGTGAGGCGGGCGCGAAAGCTCGTATGGAAATCCACCTCTCCTTCGGCAAAGTTGATTCTGGCCCAGGGATACACCTGGCAGAGCCGTTCACGCTCAACGTCGGAAAACGTCGAGACGAAGCCTGAGTAGAGATAGTTCGCAAGGTGGGGAGCGGTGACTTCCATGGTCTCTTCGGCAGAGGGCGAGACCAGTCCCTGCGGGAGAGCTCCCGCCAGGGTTTATCGATGTGCTGATAGAGGATCAGCTGCCTTTCGACGCGGCCACCATTGGCCACGCTGAAACCGCTTTGCAAAAGCCTGCTTTGCGAAACGGTTTCCGATCCGTCGATCCAGAGCCACGAGGGCCCTGGATCGACATCGGCGTTCCCAGCAAGAGGAACGGGTGCAGCGGCGCAGGCAAGCCTGGACCGCCGCCGATGTAGAAGGAAAGCTCTATTTCTCTGTCTGGTTAGCCTTCCGGATCAGATCGTCCGTAGTGCTCGACAGCAGTCTCCACAAAGCCACGGCGGGCGCCCAGTAGCCGTACATGGTCTGTCTGGCGCCGCGCTTGAAGCCACGAATAAAGTCATTCATAGCAATTCCTCTCAGTACTACACATGTGGAAGGCCGCGATACGGCCTATCAACTCGTTTTAGTCTAGATTCTTGCAGGCTTTGATGGTGGATTTTATCACCCACCAGAGCAAAAAAATGCAGTCTCCAGCCAAAATCACTTTTTCCAGTACGGTCAGTATCGGAACAAGTGGTCTGCCAAACTCGAACGTCCCTATGAGGTAGGTAAACCACGACAGCAGGAGCGCCGCCGACGCAAGGACAAGAAAGAACATCACACCAAAAAACGTGTGTGCGATGAACTCTCCAAGAACGTCATTTTTTTTCATCGTGTTATCTCCGGTTATGGCGGAGATAACAACGCCCTGACGGGGTTGTTAAACCCCGCCGGTTTAGTAAGTGCTGGTGGTACCAGCTTTTCAAAACAGACCACCATGGGTCTGCCTGAAACCGCTTGAGCAAGCTGCTCTTGCCGAAGCGGTCTCTGCCCCCCTCAGCCAGGCTGAAGGGGGGCGAGATCGTCATGCCGCGAGTCGATAGGTGCCAGGCGCGACGCGCTCGAAATAGCGCTCGTCCTGGACGACCTGGCGAATCTTGGCCTCCCAGTGGTTGTTCGCCCGGGTAGCCGCGTAGGCCTCGAGCTGCGTGTTGATCTCCTTGAGGTGCAGCGCCTTTCCGCCCTGCAGCAACCGACGCACCGCGGCGCGCCAGGTGATGCCCTGCATGGCCTGAGCGCGCTGCTGGACCTTGGCCAGGAAGTGCAGTGAACCGCGCTCCTTGCGAAAAACCAGCAGCTTCTCGTGCGCGATGCGTACGACGTTGCCGCCATAGGTTCGCCGATCCGAGACGCAGTTGTGCTGCGCCTTGATCAGCTCGTCGATCAGCTTGCCGGGCGCGACCCGCTCCACCAGCGAGGAGAGATTGAAGTACTCCCCCTGCCGGCGCAGGTTGCCCATCAAGATGCCGTAGGTACCGCCGCGCTCCATGGCGTCGTGGATGTTCATCAAGGCCAGCTCCAGCGCCTCAACGAACTCCCTCATCGCCATGCGGCTCATGTCCCACCGATTGGGTTCACCCCAGACGTTCCCGCTGTACTGGATCATGTCCAGGTACGCCGGGTGCCAGAAGCACGAATGTGCCTCCTCGCCCAGGAACGTCTGCAGATCATCCAGCAGCAGGTTGAAGCCCTGGTGCAGGTCGGTACCCTTGAAACGAAGCCCCATCTCCTGAGCCACCTCGACCGAGGTACCCCCGCCAATGCTGGGATCGAACGCCAGGCCGTCCTTGCGCCGGTGGTAGGTCGCAAAGAAGCCTTGGATGACGTGGCCACTGCAATTGCCGCGGTAGCGGCTATTGCCCCAGGGTCCACGGTCCGGGAAAGACAGGATCGAGTTCGGAAATTTCATGATGTGCTCCAGTTGAAGGAGGCACACCCCCTATCGGGGGTGATGCCCCGATAGGGTTGAGTTGTTGATCAGTGATTTGGCGGCACGTGACTGAATGCCGCCAACAGCTCGGTGACATCGGTGGGTTGGCACACGATGCGCTGGACGTAGAGATCGAGGCTACCCACCGAAACGCAGGTCTCCGGTTTCTCCTCGCTATCGAAGTCGCTATCGCCGTCCTGCAGGAAAAAGAGATTGATCGGGCTGTCTGCCTCGACCAAGACCTCTCCGCCGTCGTTGTAGCGAACCAGGACATTGACCGTACCGGTTTCGCCTTGCTGGGCTACCGTCAGGGTCCACGGCCGCTGCGTACCGCCGCCTCTCAGGATGAATGGATCCAAGCTGTGCGCCTCAGGGATGCGTTGAAGGTCGTCGACGATGCCGATATCGAATCGCTCCGCCGCCAACGCTCCCATGCCGTCCATTAGGAACCGCCTGGCGGCATCTTGCATGTCGTATCCGACAGCTTGATCAACCAGTTTGAAACCGCGGGAAACGAGCGAACAGGTGTAAGTGAGTTTCATGACTATCTCCGGAAGTAGGAGGTGGTCATGCCCCGAGGGGGACATGGCCACCCAGGGGGTTAGGAAACGCAGACGCTGCGACGGGCAACCGCCGAAGCATCGAAGCAGAGGTCGTCGACGGCCTGAGTCGTGAGGCTCCAGGCCGAGACGAGGCACCGAGGCTTGCCGAACTGGTCGCGCGCCGCGGTGCGCCACAGCGGCAAGGCCATCACGTACCGGCTGCCATCGAAGAAACCGATGATGGCGCCGGCCGCCGATGCCCGCGGCGCAATGTGGCGAAATAGCCGCTTGCCGAAGGGAGACACGACGAAGCGACTCGCCGCGTCGACCGTGCTCAGACCAGCTACCTGGGCGGTCACCCGGTAATCAGCCATTTCAAACGTGCAGTGGTAGAGGTTCATGCCGATCGCTCCAGAGTGAAGCGAGGCTATGACCCTGCAGGGCCAGTAGCCCCGCAGGTGGGTGAGGTGCTGACCAGGTCAGCTGAGGAATCTGCCACCGCACATGCGGGGACAGAAAAGATCGCTTTCGCAAGCTGGGCTTGGGAAAGCCATCTCGAACGGATCAGGAAGGGTGCTGGGCTGCCAGCTCAGGCGTCGAGGCGCGCTCCGACTATAGCGAAGCGGCTAGGCCAATGCCAGCAAAGCCCCCTCTGGCCGCCGAAGCGACCAGAGGGGGAACGTCTACGCAGCTGCGTAGCGGTTGGGGCTGAAGACCCGGGCGCGCCCGCGCTCGTAGTACACCAGCAGGTCCTCAAAGCCATCACCGCGCTCTCGGACCAGGGTGAAGCGCGGCCGCTTCCCGGGGACCACCTCGCGGTGTAGCTCCAGAACCGCACCGTCCGAAAGCTCCCAGAGCAGGATTTTCATCGTATCGGTGGTGACGCTTGCGCGTCGGCCGATCTGGCGTGGTCCCAATAGCCTCGCGGCTTGAAGAATGATGGTCATGCATGCACCTCGAAAGAGGCGGGCACGCACGCCCCTAGCGGGCATGAATGCCCGCTAGGGTTGAAGCTCAGGTCACGCCGGTGAGGACGCGCTGAGTTGGCCGATCACGCTCATCACGCGATCGGGATCTATGGCAAAGCTACCGCCGACGACGTGCCTGGACAGGCTGTGTTCGCGAACGATGCAATCCTCACCGTCGACGCCGGTCTCTTCGTACAGCTCAGCGTCGGGGGCGCCGTATTCCAACGTCACTACCCGCATAGCCGCAGAAGATTGCAGGTTCGTAATACCGCCCTCCGCGAGCGTCACCACGAGCGTCGGTGGCGTCGGTTCCGATGGTGGCGCCATATCGTCGCCGGCGGCGAGGCCGACCACGCTTGCGCAAGAGAGGCGTTCCGCCTCCCCAGCACGCCGAACGATGAGCCACATCGGCTCATCGCTCAGCAGCGCCAGACCATCCACGGAGTGTTCCCAAAGCATCATGCGTGGCGCCACCGTTCGTGGTGCCAAGCTAGTTGCGGGTACGAGCCCAGGGACGCCCGCCTGTACGCATGCGTCCATCTGGTTAGATGCCTGAATGACCGAATGACCGATGACCGTACAGGACACCGGTAACTCAATCTCTCCTGCCGACCAGCGTTCCTCAAGAAGTCTTGTGGCCTCGAGGACTCGCTGAACCGTTTGCGTGGACGACACCGAAAGCGCGCCTGCGCTGTCAATATCAACCACCACAACCGGCTCGGGACGCGTCTGGATTTTTAGCTGCGCTGACAGCTCGCGCTGGACCTGGGCGGCAAACTGAAAGATCGCTGCACACTCAGCCTCGCTACCCTCCGGAAAGTCCACCTCCACCTGGGTGAGATGGTAGAGAGCCTGAGTCAGGCGGCTGGCCAATCTTGCGTCTATGGTATGCATCGAAGTGCTCCTTTAAGGAGACCGCGGCGCCCCCTACCGGGGGTCACCCCGGCCAGGGTTTATGGGTTATCGCGTTGCGAGATGCATTAGGTCGTCGACGCTGTCGATCTGTACCAGCTCGGGCGTGACGTCTTTGACGTAGATGCGGTTGTGCCCGGTGGGCATCACAAGCGTGCCCAGCTCGCTAGGGCCATACAGGCTCAGGTGATCGAGGCAGACTTCGTTAAAGACCTGGACACGCGCGCCGGCCGGCAGGCCGGTGGCATGGATAAGGGTCGGCTTGCCATCGTCCAAGAGGACAGCGACACCAAATCCCTCCCTTTTAACGCTCAACCAGGAATCCTGGCCGGCGCCGCCTGCGTTCAGGTGGTTCTCGATGAGGTCGTCGATCTCCTTGGAGGAAAGCGGGTCGACCTCACCGTCGTTGCTGGCCACATCCACTAAAGGCGATGGATGCTGACCCTCATGCAGCTGCCAGAAACGCAGAGCAGCGATGAGGGTGTGAAGGGTACGATCGTTCATGGTCTGCTCCTTGAAGCGAGGCCATGATCCCCACGCGGGATCATGCAGCCCCGCGCTGGGTTGGTGGTGTGCTGACTAGGCTTCAGCTGGCTTTCCCGTCATCGACATCGATGACGAAGAAGTCTGCTCAGCAAGCCATCGCTTGCTCAAAAGACTCGATAGAAGGCCCGCCCCCGGGTGGGGGCAGGTGTGTCACGCAACAGTCAGCAGGGCGGAACGCGTCCGCCGCAGCGTCTCTCGGGATAGCAGCATCCCGCGGTCAGTCCCGGTGCCTAAGCACAGGTCCAAACCAAACTCAGCGATCAGCTGGGAGGCGTTCCCAGGCGCTGCAACCGCGGCGCCGGCGAGGCAGCTGCTCAGCAGATGAGCGACGTCCTCCCCGGGCAGCGTGCTGTTGACCACGTCGTCACCGGTGTTGCGGTCCCGCACGATCAGCTGATCGGCTGCGGGCGCCGTTGTCAGCAGCTTGCGCAGCGTCGGCGATAGCCGCGGGATCGCCTCGGGCGAACCCAGGTGATACTCCTTGAGCAGCGTAGGCTGTCCGAAACGGACGACCACCTGGCCGATGTCACCGTAGTGCGCCAGCTGGCGGCATCCGGTGAGCGCCTGGCCAAGACCGCTCCAACGAGCGTTGCGGCCCGTCTGATCGAGAATCCCCAGGATCCGATAGCCTTGGAAGCTATGGACGAACGGGACCACGATGCGGTTGCCGAGGCGACCACGGCCGACGACGGTGAAGGACCAGAAATCGGTCCCGCAATGCGAGGGCTGTCGTAGGCGCACGCGCGAACCTGCACGCTTGAGTAGCAGCTGACAGACCAGCAGGGCTTGATGGGTATTCATGGTTTTGCTCCTGGGTGGGAGCGGGACCATCCCAGTGCGGGGTGATCCCGCAGTGGGTTAAGGGTGTTGCGTACCGTCTACCGCTACGCTAGTCGGGATACCGCTGAGGGCCAGCACCTCATCGAACGTGTGGAGGCGAGACCAGCCGGCCTCCTTACTCCACACCCCGCCGAGGTAGATCCGAAAAGGCTCCGGCGTGTAGTCGCCATACTTCTCCGGCTGGGCCAGGATCAGATCGATCTGCGCCTTGTATTCGTCGTAGCGTGACCGGTTGAACCCGGCAACGGCCTCGAGCGACAGCGGCAAGCCGCAATGCACCAGGCCGACCGACCCGTTGACGTCTCGCTCGAATTCTTCAGGTGACAGGTTCGAGTAAGTATCGCGGATCCTGCGCTCGGTCTGAACCTCAAACCGGCACGATGCGCCGTCCAAAACACAGTCGAACGAATGGCGGCCTTGGTAGCTCGAGCGCCAGCGCACCCGAAGGTTGAGCATGGTTCGCTTGAGCTCAGCAGAAGGCACGGTTTGGGTAGTCGTCATGGGGAAGCTCCTATGAAGAGAGCGGCCCCTCCCCCCGCGGGAGAAAGGCCGCAGAGGGTTGAAGGTCTATCGAGGATTGATCAGGTACGCACCCAACCGACCCCTGGTTCGTATCGGGCCGCATGCACTATGGGATAGGGCTCGCGAACCGGATCGTCTTGCTCGATCACACCATAGCGCTCGGGCTGACTGCATAGCCGGTTGAGGCGCTCGGTATGCAGATCCTGTCGCCAGGCGTTGAAGGCATCCACCAGCGCCGCGCTAGGCGCAGACTGGTTGACGCAGCTGATGAGGTTCTCGCGACCAACCACATCGCGCAGGTACTCCCCATCGGTGAGGCCGCTCATCAAGTCCCGCAGGTGCCGGTGGGAGCTGTCCCCCACAATCACCCGGTAGTGCCGGCCGTTTTCCCACACATCATGTTCCCACTGGCCAGCGAAGCTTAGGTGCTGCTTGAAGCGAAAAGTGGGTACCGAATCGGCTTGTGTCATGGTCGTCTCTCCAGTTGAAGAGCGGGCCACCCCCTACGCGGGAGTGTCCCGCTCAGGGTAGGTTGATGCCGGAGTCGCCGGCGGCGATCAGGCGTGCTTCTGCAGGATGCGGCCACGCCAGATGGTGCGCGTGACGTGTTTCTTGCGTGTGCCGGTCGGGTTGCCGTCGGCGTCGAGAATTCTCTCGTCGACTTCGACAGTTTCCTTTCCCATACGCTTGAGCTGCACCCGATCACCGGCCTCGATGTTCAGCTCATTGACGACCTGCTGCAGCTCGATTCCCCAAACAAGCCCACCGGTGTCCAGATGGACCAGGTAGGAGAATGAGGAATCCCTTTCGAAGCGGTAGCGATAGCGGCCATGTCGTTTCACCACCCCTTCCTTTGCGCCGGACCAATCGATCACGTCCGAAGATACCGGCGATGCGGTCGCCCGCCGCTCCGCCTTGGGCGGGACAGCAGGTGTCTCATTGGGTACCGGCAGATCCTCGCCGACGTCGAAGCCCTCATAGTCAGCAAGGCTCGCCGGCGGCGCCGCGAAAAAGTCCTGCCCGGCAGCCGGGGTCGACCTTTCAAACGGGATGAACTGCGCAGCGTGATGGAACCGCGGCAAATCCTGCCAGGCGGTGTCTGCTGCACGCGAAGGGAAGCTTCGCAGCGAGCACGGCCCGTCTTGCATGACCCCGCGAAGGCGCTGCGCGAATTCGCGCTGCCGGTCTCGCAGTGCTTCACGCTGAAGCCGATCAAGCTGCTCGTAATCCGCCCGGGTGCGATAGGCCTCCGGAGCACGATAGGGAAACAGCAGGGCATCGACTACAGGTGACTGGGTGGGTAGATAACGCATGGTGAACTCCTCGTAGAGAGGAGACACGTCACCCCAAAGGGGAACGTGCCCCCAAGGGTGTGATGCTCCGGACGGGCCGGAACGATAGGTGCTGGAAACCTCCAGCTGGGTATCTCTCGACCAACAGAGGTCGAGCAGAATCTGATCGGCGCAGCCTGGCGCTCTGCCCATGAGACTCGAGAAAAAGCCTCCCCCGGTGAGGGGGGAGGTGTCAAGCAATCACACCGTCAGTTGCTCGAGGACCTGGTGCTTGGTGAGGGTTCGAACCAACCCCTCGCGCAGCAACTCACTGTCGACGCCGGCGAAGTAGGCCAAGGTCTTGAACGAGAAGGGACCGAAGTCCTCCTCGTCCATCACCCAGGCCCAATGCTCCTGGCGAGACGCCAGCGAATTGCGCCGGTCCAGCAGAACGCCCAACGCGTGATGCAGCATGTATTCGCGAACGCGATCGATATCCGCGTCAGTCCAGACGTAGGTGTCGACCTCGCTGTCCGGAATGGCCAGCAGGTCGAAATACAGCTGCTCGATATCAACCGCGGTGTTCGTCTTGCGAGACGCCCGTTTGACCCGCGGCCTGGGCAAGCGCTGCGGTAAGGGAAATTCGCAAAACGAGCTTTCGGTGAAAGAAAGCGCAAGTTGCATGGTATGCCTCCGGTAAGGAGGAGACACACCCCCCACCAGGGAGGTATGTCCCCTGGTGGGTTGTCCGCCGTGAGGCGGTTGGTAGATCTGCGGCCGCGGTTAGGCGGCCTGGGTCAACACACGCTGCACGAGCGCCTGGAGGGCGCTGCGCAACTGCCCGAGGTCATCCAGCAGCTGCCAGTGACCGGTGCCAAACATCAGCTGCAGGTTCGTGGCCTTCGCCTCGCCATAGGCGATCGCGAACACCTCGATTCCTGAAGCGCGACACCGGGCGACCATATCGATCACGTCGGTCACGTTCCGCGGGTCGCCGTCGGTGCTGATGATCAGCACCTTCCGCTGTCCCTTGGCGCGCAGCAGGTCGCCGGCGGCCGGCCATATGGCGCTAGCCAACGGTGTTCCGCCGGAAGCGGTCAGGCCGAAGCGCTGTTCTGCCACTGCGCTGGCCAGGTTCTGGCCGTGCCGTTTCAAAACACCGACCTGCTCCCGATCCCCCCGAGGGAAGACCATCGCACCACTGGTAACGCCGGCAATACCCTCCAATGCCGTAAGCATCGCAAAGCACGCCTCCTCCGCAACCTGGATAGGCTTGCGCTCGCCGGTCTTCACACCCATAGAGCCGGAGCCATCGAGCAACAGCTGGATAGCAGCATTGGTGCGCTGCACGGGTTCCTGTTTCCGGAAGATCCGGTTTTCCCCAACCCTCACCCGTGCAAGGCTCGCTGTATCCAGACGACTGCCCGTTTTGCGCACGGTAACCCGTGCGTTCTGGCTGCCCTGAATGAGGCCGTTGAGCACCTGGCGCAGCCCCATGGAGGCGGCGCGTCCGTTGGTGACAACGTCACGCTGCAGAGCCTGTGAACCGACAGCGTGCGCCAGCACCGAACTCGGCGTGGAGCTTGTGCCGCCGGCGTTGGCGCCGATCAGGGTAGCGGCTTGGGATGAGACGTCCCCAAGCGCATCCTGCATGGCCTGCGAGTCAGCGTTTACCACCCGCTGCTTCAGGCTTGGCTGAGCGCCCTGCTGATCGGCGCCAGGCTGGCCGGACGCCGCCTGCGCGTCGCTTTGACCCGCCTGATCGCCCTTGCTGGAGTTGCCCTGTTCACCCTCACCAGGTTGATCCTGGCTTTGCTGAGCGCCTTGATCCTGGCCCTGTTGCGGGCCCTGGTCCTGACCTTGCGGCGCAGGATCCGGATCCGCGCCAGCGTCGGGCTGCTGAGGCTCCTCTTCATCCAAGACATCGAGTATCCGATGGGCGAGCTGGTACACCCCCGCGGTATCCGGCAAGCCGGTGACCGTGGACAGTAGCCCAAGGATTTTCGCGCGTCGGCCGGCACCAAAGGTGTTGGCCAACGCAGCATCCAGGACAACGGCGACCTCTTCGATCGGCTGGTTGAGCAAGCGCGCCCGGCCGATGATCAGGCAGGCGTCGTGCAAAACCACCGCTTCGGATTTGCCGTCGGCGCTCCAAGGCTTCTGGAACACCTCTTGGGCAGTCACCCGCAGTGGCTCGATGGCGCAGTAATGGTCTTCCATCATGCGCTTCTCGATCCGCAGATCTTCGAGCAGGTTCAGAAAGCGACCCATGAAGGGGCTTTCTGCATTGGCCAGCTCATAGGGCTCATCGTCCGTGTACTTGATGTGCGCCGACTCATGGGCCGTCCACCCGAGGGAGACGTTGACCATGCGAGGCGACTCATCTTTGAGCACCGGCAGGTAGATCACCTTGTCCTTTGTGGCCGGCTGGTTTCCACCAAACTCGATGCGCACCCCCAGGTCGTCGCAGAAGTAGCGCGCGATGATCGGGAAGGCGTTGCTCAGAGAACGTTGCATAGCTGTCACTCCAGTAGTGGAGGACACACCACCCCCAAAGGGGGCAGGTGCCCCCGGGGGGTTGGTTTACATGCAGAAGTCCAAGGCGTCCTGGGTAGTCGGCATTGGGATGTTGGCAATAGACGTAGCAACGCCCAACGCCGACATCTGGGTATCGATCACCTGCCCATCAATGGCCCGGGCCTGCAGCTCTGCAGCTACCGAGCTGAGATCCTGAAGACCAGGTGCTGCCTGCTGACCGGCAATCTCATCGAGTAGCTCGCCAACGGACATGCCGCCGTCGTCCGCAGGGGACGGCGACTGCTCGATCACGGCAGCAGAAGCTACGACGGCCCCAGCAGCTGCCGAAGCCTGTTCGATCACGACACTCGCCGCCGGCACGCCACCGGTGGCGGCAGTCTGCGCAGCAGATGCCGCGAAGGACGTGGCCAGCTTCGAGATGTTGCGCTCGTCACTCAAGGACAGCATGAGTGTCTGCAGCGTTTGGAAATGCCCACCCTCGTACGGCCCCTTTTTGGGGAGCTGCTCGATGACGGACATCATGTGCTCGGCGACCAGATGGATCCCAGGATTCAAGAACGCGAGCGAGGTGAGCTTGCGGTGAATTTTCAGGATCGCGCTGACCGCCTTGCGGCTGACAGAGGACTTGTTGGCGAAACTGCCATCCACCAGGTCCTCGGCCGCGTCCGCGATCTCCCGGAACAGCTGTCCGGAAAGACCCTCCACTTCCTGCTCCAGCCCCTTGCTCAGGGCCGGATCGGACTTGTCGGGTACCACGCGCACCAGGGTGTAGCGGAAGCCCAAACGTTGGGCCACAACCTCTTTCGGGGTCTTGGCCTTCTCGATCGCAGCTTGCCACTTCGGATCCTGATCCCACTTCTGCGCCCACGCGTCGAAGTTCGAGTCGTAGTTGTCGAGGAAGGATTTGATCTCAAGGCCGAACTCGCGCTGGATGTCGTCGAGATCCTTTGCGATGGCCGGAGCCGCGTCGTTCGGGATGCCGTAGCCGCCCAGGAAGCGCACGCCTTCGCTCTCGAGGAGGCGATGGGCGCGGCGCTTGAGGTTGTCGAACCGCTTGATCTGCTCGGGATCCATGATCCGCTTGCTTCCCAGCGATGCGAGCTCCGCCGGCGGCAGATCCACACCAGGACCGAGGTCCTCGATACGGAGCTTTTTGCGGCCGGACCAGATGTTGACGTCGAGACCTACCAGCAAGAGCTTGCTGAGGGTTTCGATTTCCTTGATGGGTTGAGCAGTTTGCATGGTGAAGACTCCGGTTTGGGCGGGAGTCTTCCCCGATGGGGAGAGACCCCCATTGGGTTTGAGATGAGCTGCTGGTGTTTTGAGTGCCCAGCTGGCACTTCGCAGCTGCCTCCACATGGAGGCGGCCGAGAACCGGATTTGCTATAGCCGACTATAGCAAATCGGGCTCAGAGAACGGGGGCCCGAAGGCCCCTATTCACCAGTCAAACGTTGGCAGATCGTCCTCGACTTCAGCGTCGCGGTCGAACGCCAGGTACATGATCGCGCCGTCATGGGCATTCTGGCAGTAGTCCAGAATGGCCTTGAAGGGTTCTGAAGCGCCGGCTTCGATGAGGCCTTCGATCGTCACGCTGCCGATGCAGATGACATAGCCATCGCGGGTCTCGAGCACCGCTGGCACGAGCGTGTCGTTGGTCTTGAGGGTGTCGCGATAGTCGGCGGCCATCCGGTCCAGCAGCAGGAAGTCTTCCTGCGTGATGTGGGAGTTGGACAGCTCGATTGACTTGGTCAGGTTCAGTTGCATTGCATCGCTCCATCGTAAGGGACGGAGGCCACCCCAGCGGGATGGCCCCGCCAGGGTGGTTTAAAAGCAGAAAGCCATCTCGCCTGCAGCAGCCACATCGGCGACCACAAGGCTCGAAAGGTCCATCGGCCTTGGCATAACGCCCAGGGTGACCAGGGCATCGCGCCATTTGGGCATCGAAGCATCCGTGAGGTTGCAGACACGCTGCAGGACCAGGTCCCAGCCATCCGGCCGAGCGGGCTCCAATGTGGCGCCGGTATCGTCTGACAGGGTCAGATTCGACGGCTCCTCCAGAGCAACCTTGAGTGCAATGAGCATCACCACCTTTTCGACCTCGTACTCCGGATCCACCGAGCCCGCGGCAAGCTTCCCGAAGGAAGCCTGTACGGCCTCGAAGGCGCCGGAGAATCCGAGAGATGCCGCAGCAGCGCTCAAGCCAGACAATGCCTGGCCAGCCCACCACTGCGTATCGGCCTGCTCGAACTCGTTCTGGTCCGCAGGGGCCAGCGCAAAGTAGAGCGTCACGGTTTAACCACCGGGGCAACGACAGGATCGTTGGCCCAGGCCGCGCCGAACTTGTCCTTGGCGATGGTATGGATCACCAGTCGCATGGGCTTGTCCGTCCGGTTGGTCAGTGCCTCGCGCAGCGCCTGCGCCAGAGGGCAGGCGAACGGGAAGTTCGCTTGCTTGCTCGCAGCGGTGCTGTAGGTCGTCGCGATACGGGCCCAGCGCAGCAGGGTCCGCGTCGAGAAGGTGACCGTCAGTCCCGATTGGCCAGCTTGAAGCGCCTGGTCGGGATTGCCGATGAACTGCTGACGCACTCCATTGGCGACATCGATCATGGCGCTCAGGATCGTCGCATCGACCTGGGGAAGCGTCGCCTGCAGAACCGCGAGCTCCTCCTCCTTGGTCAGGTAGGAGACTTCTAGCATGCGGTACCGATCCCAGGACGCAAGGTTCTGGGACAAGGTACCCGTGTAGAGGCCCGTCTCATCACCTTGACCCCGCGTGTTGCAGGTGATGATGAAGCGGAAGTTGGGGTGCGGCACGATGACCTCACCACGGTTTTCAGACAGCACTAGGGCGCCGCCTTCCAGTACCGCGTTGAGGCCGGCCATGACGGCCGGATCCAGGAAGTCAGCTTCATCCAGGAGGAAGATGCTGCCCTCTTTCATCGCCAGCGCCAGCGGCCCGTGCGCGAACACGGTCTGCTGATCACCGGTGACAGGATCACACTGCAGCGACATCTGACCAATGAGCTCCGGCATTTCCATGCGGGAGTGGGCATTGACCCTACGCAGTGGGTACCGCATCCGCGCCGCGATCTGCTCGACGACGGACGTTTTGCCGGCGCCGGTCGGACCTACGAGTGCCAGCGAGTCACCGCCCGACGCTGTCAGGAAGTTCATCACGGGCATACGCAGTTCGGTGCGGAACAGGAATTGCGCGTTGTGCTTGGGTACCAGCTCGAGCAGCGGGTGATTCTCGGCAGAGAACGCAGGCGACATAGTGTCAGCGTTCGTACCAGTAACACCGTAGGCGGACATCGGGACGCAAGAGGAAAGGTTCATGGTGAATCTCCAGTGAGTTGGAGGCGCACCACTCCCCTACGGGGCGTGGTGGCCCCTGTAGGGTTTCAATGATTGCTGTGAAGACGCACAGCTGCGTTATCGCTCTCGGGCCGCATAGCCAGAGAACAGATCCGGGAAAGCTCTGGTAAACCGGAGGTTTACCGCAACGTTCCAGGCAAGAGACATGGGCGCTTTCGCGCCCCCTCATCCTCACAGGCAAAATGCCTGAGATTCCGTCTCCTGGTCAACCGATGGAAGCCTCATGGCCTCCAGCGCGGCAGTCGTGATCGGGTGATCCGAATCGAGGGTGATCCGGACCCGCTCAGAGGGTGCCTGCCGGAAGCGCTGACGCTCCTCCTCAGTCGCCTGCAGCTTCCGGCTCTCGAAGAGATCCTTCCACCGCATGTTGCCGGCCTGCTGGTAGCGGACGACGCGAACGCCCTCCGCCTCGGCCAGCATGTACCCGCCCATCTGCTCGACCAGATCCGCCTGCAGGGCTTCGCGTTGGCCCTTCAGGGCTTTCAGCTGTTCCTGCAGCGTGCTCGCCAAGGCGTCGACGTCGCGTACCTGCTGCGCCGTCGCGGCCCAGCGCGCCAGGGCACCGTCGACCGGGGTGAAATAGTCGCGCTGAGGATCCTTCTCAGGTTCCTTCTCGCTGACCACCAACTCCCAGAACAACTGCGCCTGCTGCTTGATGAGCTCGATGGTGTCCGGATCACGCCGGATCTCGAACACCAGGGGCTGCCGGGTCGTGCTGTAAAACACGAGATAGCCCCTGGCCGAGCCAGCCACCGCAATCTGGTGCTGCACCTGCCACCAATAAAGCCGGTAGGGCTCGCTCTTCTCGCCCTGCTCCAGCACCAGGTCGAAGTTCTTGTCCGAGGGGACCTTCACCTCGACCGGGCAACCGTCGTCGTCGACGCCATCGAAGCTCGCGCGAAGAAGCGGAAATGTCGCGCACTCGCCGCATAGCGGCAATAGCGTGGTCTGGTACCGCTCCTCGAACCAGGCGACCGCATACGGCTCATGCAAGATGCCCAGGCGGACCTGAGGAATCATGGACAGATCCAGCGGCGCGACACGGCCAGTGAGCTCCGCCCACAACCGCCAGCGCGTCTTTTCCACATGCTGGCCCAGGATGACCGCTGTCGCGGTC
>Ga0157365_10000149_pt1 | contig 32826 bp, 33 predicted proteins | sample AttsexASBM3_FD_111478 | JGI IMG/M metagenome (GOLD analysis project Ga0157365, IMG submission 111478) | Fungus gardens microbial communities from leaf cutter ant in Ribeirão Preto, State of São Paulo, Brazil - Atta sexdens ASBM3 | ecosystem: Host-associated > Fungi > Mycelium > Unclassified ...
AAAAATATGCAGATTTGCCTACTTAGGCTCTTGCCTCCCGGAACCTTTGTCCGTATTTACCCGTCCCAACGGAGTGCGGGCGTAGCTCAGGGGTAGAGCACAACCTTGCCAAGGTTGGGGTCGAGGGTTCGAATCCCTTCGCCCGCTCCAATTTCCTGTAAGGAAATTAGAGCGTTGAGAACGGTCCTTCGGGGCCGTTTTTGCTTACCCGGCCATTGCCTGGGTGATGGGTAAGCGAGGGGTAAACGCCCGGATGCCAATTTTCGTTGGCGATCCCCTACGGGGCGGCGTAGCCCTATGGCTCTCCCTCCGTGGAAACAAGCTTCAGCCACCAAACCCTGGGAGGCATCAGCTCCCCTGTTTCCATCTGCGTGAGCGCAAGAGGCGTGTCTGCCAACGATGGCGCTGACCAGATCGGCCATCGCGCCGACCGTGTCCTCGATCGGTACAGCGGGATCGACGCGGTGCTGGTAGAACAGGTCGATGGTCCGAGGCCGAGCCGCTTCAGCGCCTTCGGCGTGCCGCTCGGCACCTTCCTCGGCGGATATGGACATGGTAGGCGATCTTCCTCGCCGTTGCGGCCTGCGGCGGGATCGGCCTCCTCGGTCTCGCGGTGCTGATGCCGTAGGCACAGGATGGCGGCGCACCGCGCGACGCGCTGGTCAGCCTGTGCGCGCTTCTCGATGGTCGTCTACTCGCGGCGGCAGGGGTGACGGTGCTCGCCTATACCGGCTCCTTATGCCTCTTCTCCTACATCTCGCCGCTGCTGATCGACGTGACGGGACTGGCGCCGCGCATGTCGGCGCGATGATGTTGGTCGATGGCGTCGCCGCCGCAATCGGGAACGTCGTGGGTGGCCGGGTCACAGACAGGAGCGGGCCGGACCACTCGGTCATGTTCGTGCTGATCGGGTTCGCGCTCGTGTTGCTAGCGATCTGGTTCCCGGCCCGCTCGTTGCTGTCGATGATCGGGCTGGTCGCGGCGCTGGGGGCGCTGACCTACGCGGCGGTGCCTGCGATGCAGGCACGGGTGATCGGCATCGCCGAGCGACATGCGCCCCGTGCGCTCGGCGCGGCGGCCGGGCTCAACATCGCCGGGTTCAACTCGGGCATGACGATGGGATCGCTGATCGGCGGCGCAGTAATAGGATCGGCTGGCTTGATGACCACCGCGCTGGCGGGAGCGGCAGCTTCAACGGGTGGCATCGCTCTCCTGATGGTCTCGAAGAGAATGGAAGCGCGATGACACTGTCGCGCTCGATCGGCAGGCGAGACGTTTGGTCGAGCTGTGGCGACACTGTGTCAGCGCCGCGTGCCCTGCCGATGTCGGCTGGGAGCGCAGCCCGTCACGCGGCGGAAGGCAGTGCTGAACGCCGCTTCGGACTCATAGCCGACCGAGAAGGCGATGCTGGCGATACCGTCATCGGTTCGCCGCAGCCGGTCGGCCGCGAGGTGCATGCGCCAGTCCGTCAGATAATCCAACGGCGGTCGGCCGATGGCATCGCGGAAGCGTTCGGCGAAGGTCGTGCGCGACATGCCGGCCTGATCCGCAAGCGCGGCGAGCGTCCAGCGGCGGCCGGGCTCGGCGTGCATGGCGCCGATCGCTCTCGCGAGACGAGGATCGGACAGCGCGCGGAGCCAACCGGACGACTTGCCCGGCGCGCTCGCCAGCCAGAGGCGCAGCACCTGCAACAGCATGATGTGGGCGAGGTGATCGGCCATAAGAGCCTGACCAGGCACGCCATCCCTGATCTCCACCGCGAGCTGGTCGAGCGCCCAACGCAGCACGGCGGCCTGGTTCGACGCATCGCGCAGGTGGACGATCGCCGGCAGCGCGCCGAACAACAGGCCTGCATAGTCGCCTTCGAACGCGAATCGCCCGCCGATCAGGAAGAAGTCGCCGCCACCGTTGCATGTCGCAATGCCGTCCACGGCCTGGTCGTAGATCGCGGGCGAGTCGATCGGCGGCAACGAAAGGTCGGTCGCGAACAGGAAGGGTCGGCCGCGCGTCAGCAGGAAGCAGTCGCCGGCTTCGATCCGGCGTGGCTCCGTTTCTTTTTCTACCTGCACCCAGCAGGCGCCGCGCATCACGGCGTTGAACTTGATGCCCTCGTGCGGCGGAAAGCGGATCGACCACTCGCCGCCAGCGTCCAAACCGGCACTGACCGCGCTTCTCGGCCGCAGCAGAGAAAGGACATCGGACAACGGGTCCAGTAGAGCAACTCCGGACGATGGCGAAAGAGATACGAACCATACCGCATGGACCGTTCGACCTCCAGCGCCGATGCTCTCCCAAATCCGGCAGGTAGGCCTGCTCGACCTGGAGGCAGTACGGCATGATCGAACAACAGCATCCTCTCGGCACCGGCTTCGGCGCCCGGACGACCGCCGCCGATGTCATCGACGGCGTCGATCTCACTGGCAAACGCGCGATCATCACGGGCGGTCATTCAGGGCTCGGGCTGGAGACGACCAGGGTGCTCGCGGCGGCAGGGGCGGAAGTGATCGTCGCCGCGCGCGATACCAATGTGGCAACGTCGGCGCTGCGCGATGTGGCGCCCGTTACGGTCGCACGACTCGATCTTTCCGATCTCTCGAGCATCAGCGCCTTTGCCGACCGGATGCTGGCGAACGGACGGCACATCGACCTGCTCATCAACAATGCCGGCATCATGGCCTGCCCTGAGATGCGCGTCGGTCCAGGATGGGAAGCGCAGTTCGCCACCAATCACGTCGGGCACTTCGCGCTGACGCATCGGCTCTGGCCGATACTGTGCGGCGGCTCGCGGGTGATCTGCGTGTCCTCGTCGGGCCATCACGCCTCGCCGATGCGATGGGACGACATACAGTTCGAGCGGGGCTACGATAAATGGCTGGCCTACGGGCAGTCGAAGACCGCCAACGCGCTGTTCGCGCTCCAGGTCGATCATCTTGGACGGAAAGAGGGCATACGGGCCTTCTCGCTCCATCCCGGCAAGATCTTCACGCCGCTTCAGCGGCATCTGGCGCAGGAGGAGATGGTCGCGGCCGGCTGGCTCGACGCGAGTGGCGCTCCTGCCGACCCGACCTTCAAGACGCCCGGACAAGGCGCGGCGACAACGGTCTGGGCGGCGACCTCGGCACAACTGGACGGGCTCGGTGGCCTCTACTGCGAGGATTGCGACGTCGCGCCGGTCGCGCACGAGGCGACCTTCGTTGGGGTCAGACCCTACGCCGTCGATCCTGACGAGGCCGAACGTCTGTGGACGCTGTCGTGCGCGCTGACAGAATGAAGAGCTTGAATACGAACCACACCGTTGAAATGCTCTATAGGCAACTTGGCCTGAAGCACTACGAGATTGGCTCGCCTAATTCACCTGTGGCAACACCCCCATCGCAAGGTCAGCCATTCCCAACAATCTACGTCTTGGGACGCCGTCCCGAGCTTGTACAGATAGACCATGCAGAACGGTGGCGAAGTAGTCACCGAGCTTTTGTGCATTCGTTTCCGCCGGAAACTCGCCCTCAGCGACGGCCTGCTCGAGCCGCTCGACGAGCGATGCCGTTCTGCGGCGACGGAACTCACTCAGCCATTCGCGAACGCCCTCGTTGGCGCTTGCGCAGTTTGTTGCCGCCGACACCACCATGCAGCCTGTCGGGCGGCCTCGCCGTGTGTAGGTCTCGATCGCTTCGCGAAGCATACGCCCGATGGCCGCGCGAGCGGTCGGCTCTTCCGCCAGCGCCCGCGTGGCGAAGCCACCCTCTCCGGCGTCGTAGAGCGTCACCGCTTCCCGGAACAGCGTCTCCTTCGAGCCGAACGCCGCATAGATGCGCGCCGAGGCGAGACCGAGCGCCTCGACCAGATCAGCCATCGACACGCCCTCGTAGCCGCGCGCCCAGAACAGGTCGCGCGCCTTCGCCAGCGCCTCGTCACGATCGAACTCCCGCGGCCGTCCCGCCATCGCGGTCTCCATTCTTTGTTGGCCGACAAATAATCCACTTGACAGTCCGGAGCAAGGCTTCATTCTTTGACGATCATTCAATAATCGTCGGAGTGAAGATCCCCATGGCCTCCACGGACCAGATCGCCGCGCCGGGCGCGGCACGAAGCAGCGCCGTAGGGCACGGCGGCGCGCTCGCGCTGCTCGCGTTCGCCCAGCTCATCTACTCGCTCGACATCAACATCGTGTTCGTCGCACTGCCGGATATCGGCGCGGGGCTGCACTTCTCCGGTCAGACGCTCCAGTGGGTGGTCAGCGCCTACATGGTGCTGTGCGGCGGCTTCCTGCTGTTCGGCGGGCGCGCAGCGGACCTGATCGGCCAGCGGCGGATGTTCGTGTTCGCACTCGCCCTCTACGCGCTTTCCTCCCTCGGTGGTGGGCTGGCGCGAACCCCCGAGGTCATCGTGATCGCCCGAGCCGTGCAGGGCATCGGCGCCGCCTTTTTGTTTCCGGCGACCTTGTCACTCATCAACCGACTGTTCGCTGAAGGGCCGGAGCGGAATCGCGCGCTGGCGATCTGGGGCGGGGCCGGCGCCAGCGGGCTGACCATCGGCGCGCTGGCCGGCGGCTTCCTCACCGCCGCCTTCGGCTGGCCGGCGGTGTTCTTCGTCAACGTCGTGCTGGCGGCGACGGCGATGCTGGCGGCCTTCGCTGTCATCCCGCGTGATCCCGAGCGGCACGCGCACAAGAGCTTCGACCTGCCCGGCGCACTGACCGTCACGGCAGGCGCGACCCTGCTGGTCTTCGCCCTCGTACAAGGGCCGGAATTCGGCTGGTCCTCACCGGCCATCCTCGGCTGCTTTGCGCTGTCAGCCGTCTTCCTCGCCGCCTTCACGACGATCGAGGCGCGGAGCGCCGATCCGCTGATGCCGATGCGGCTGTTCCGCAACCGCAGCCTGATCGCGGGGATGACGATCACCTTTCTCTACATGGCAACATTCGGGGCATTGCCCTACTTCCTCACCACCCTGTTCCAGACCGTGCAGGGCTTCACCGCGCTCCAGACCGGCCTCGCCTTTCTCGTGCCGTCCTTCGCGATCGTGGCAGGGACGCAGGCCGGCGAGAGACTGGCGACGCGAGTCTCCACCAGGGCGACGCTCGTCATCGGCATGGTGCTGGGTGCGGTCGGCACGGCGCTTCTGGTGTCGGGAACGGGGGTGGCGACGAGCTACCTCGCCATCGTGCCCGGCCTAATCCTCTCCGGCATCGGGCAGGGCGTCGTCTGGACAGGCATGTGGATCGCTGCTGCTTCAGGCGTCCACCACGACGAGCAGGGCGTCGCCTCGGGCATGGCATCGACCACGCTCAGTGTCGGCAACGCTATCGGCCTCGCCATCCTGATCGCGATGGCAAACAGTCGAGCCGCCGCTGTCGGAGGCGTCGTTCGTCCGGATGCCGTCGCCGAGGGTATCCGGCTCGCCTTCTGGCTCGCTTCCGGCGGTATCCTCGTCAGCCTTTTGGTTGCAGTGGCGCTCCCGCGCCGAGGCAGGCCAGGCGACAGCTGAACGATGAACATTGAGTTCCGAGATCTGCGCTGGGCCTTGGCGGCGGCTCAACATCGAAGTCTTCGCCAGGCTGCGGAAGCATTGAACGTCCGGCAATCAACTCTGAGCCGCGGCCTTCGCGATCTCGAAACTGAGGTGGGAACGATCCTCTTTGAGCGAACCAACGGCGGTACGCGTCCGACCATAGAGGGGCAAGAATTTCTCGAAGCCGCCAAGAGGATCGTCGAAGAAACCGAGGCCATCGCCTTCAGATTGAAGACCCGCTATCGAGGCGAGAGCGGCCGGTTGATGATTGGCGTACACGCTTCTCTGTCGGCGGGAAATCTGCGGGCCACCATCATGGAATTCCGTCGACGCTATCCCGACGTCGAACTGGCGCTCGTCGATGGATCGAGCGATCATCTTATCTCGGACATCCGCCACTCCGCCATTGATGTCGCCTTTATCGTGCAGGGAACTTCTCGGTGGGATGATGCAGCCCTGACCGTCTGGAGCGAGCGCCTCGTTATCGCTCTGCCGGACAGCCATGCACTTCGTGACCGCAGCGCGGTTCACTGGTCCGACCTGAGCCGAGAGGCGTTGCTATTGCCGCAGCGTGGACCTGGAGCTGAATTCCTGAACCTCGTCGTGACCAAGCTCGGACGACACGACGCATGCCAACTTATCCGTCAGGATGTCGGGCTTGATCGCTTGCTCACGCTCGTCGGCGCTGGCTGCGGCGTGATGCTCGCGTTGGAAGGCGCCACAGGCGCGAGCTATCCTGGCGTCACGTATCGCGAGGTTCACGACGTGGAAGGCCCATCCTGGCTCAACTTCCGCGCCTTATGGCGGCAGGGGAACTGTAACCCCTCCTTGCGTCTGTTTGTCGATATGCTCCGCGAGCGTTATCCGGACCTTTCGGTGCCTTCTGCCTGATCCGCGCTTCGACGCGCTTTCGCGAACGCTCGATCGGTCGCCATGAATCGCGTGATCATCGGTACGATCAATTTCACCGGATCGGGCACAGCTTGACCTGTTGTCCTGCCAAGCGTCTCAGCATAGGCGACGAGATCACGGTGGACTCCGGCGGGAAGTTCAACGCTGACTTTGACGGGCTTGTCCTCTGTGAGAGGTCCGAGTTTCAGCTTGCTCATGGTTGCCCTCCCTGACTGTAAGGCGTCAGCACTAGGTCGCGAGTGACGATGACGCGAACCGGGAAGCCTGGCCGGATGGTGAGCGTGGGTTGGATATTGAGCTGACGCTGGACGATCTGCTGGCCGGTCTGGCTGATGCTGTTGGAGGCGCCGCTCCGAATCGCCTGCACGAGATTGTTCTCGTCCTGGCTCGTGCCAGCTTCGGCGCCGACGCTGAGCAGCGTCGAGAGCACGGCGGCTTTGAACAGCATGCCCCAATGGTTGTCGACTTCGTCCTCAAGGCCGGCATAGCCCTCGGTGTCGGCGCCAGGCTGACGCTCGAGCACGATCGAAGTGCCGTCCGGCATGATGATGCGGATCCAGACCAGCAGGATGCGGCTCTGGCCGAAGGCGACCGAGCTGTCGTACTGGCCGATCAGCTTGGCGCCCTGCGGGATGAGGAGGTACTGGCCCGTAGGGCTGTCATAAACCGCCTCCGTGACCTGGGCGGTAATCTGCCCCGGCAGATCGGAACGGATGCCGGTGATCAGCGCGGCGGGGATCACGGTCCCGGCCTGCACGACGTAAGGCGAGGCCGGGGCCTCCAGCCGGTCTGGGCTAACCGTCCGCTTGTCCGGCGTGGCGTTGAGGAAGGCGGTCTTGCGATCCTGCATGTTCTGCGCCGACCCGGCATCCACGGGCGGCGTGGGCGTCGGACCGGTCTGCGTGCCCGTCGCCGGAGGCGCGACGAGGCTGACCGGCTGCGGCTGCTGGTTGGTCTGAGCGAACAGCCGACTGACGCGCGCTGCCTCCGTCTCCTGGGCAAGCCGTTGGGCCGCGGGATCGGGTGTGGTTGCTGAAGCGGCCGTGTTCGGCGCTGCGCCGGCGTTCAGGATCGGCTTGCCAAGATCGCCGGGCAGCGGCGGCCCAAGCGGAGGCGCTTGTCGCGGCAGGCCGGTATAGTCCTTCGGCAGGCCAGCGAGCCCCTCGGCCGAGGGCCGGTTCTGGGTGCTGAGTAGTTCCTGCCCCGACTGGCCCTTGTTGTGGGTCTGGAGCGCGTAGCCAAGCGCGCCGGCGATGGCGAGCGCGGACACCGCGCCGAGTGTGATCAGCACCTTGCGTGAGAGACGCGTGACGCGGGGCCGTTCGCCCCTGAGGCGGAGGTCCGGCGGCACGACCGGCGTCGGGGCCGGCTGTTGTTCTTCCGGCTCGTCCGTCATGACCGCGGCCTTCCGTCGGTCCGAACGATGCGGACCCGCCGCTCGCTGTCCTTGTCGCCGAGGCGCAACTCGGCCGCAGCGAACAGTCGATCGACGATGTAGTAGTTCTGCCGGACCCGGTAGTTCACCAGCTCGGAGCCGCCAGCCGGACCGATGACGAAGAGCGGTGGCATCTCGCCCTGGCGGATGCCGGACGGGAACTCGATGTAGACCTTCTGGCCATCGTCGAAGGCACGCAGCGGCCGCCAGGCGGGGCTGTCTCCCTCGATCGCATAACGGAAGTTGAGCGTGGCGAGGTCGACGCCGGTGGCGATCGGTGCGGCCGTCTCGGCCGCAGCATTCTGCTGGCGCAGCGCGATGAGCTGGTCTTCCGGGTACTGCCAGGAGACGGACGCCATATAGGTCTTCTCGGTCGAGCGCAGTTCGAGCAGGTAGGTCCGCCGGTCGGTGTTGATGACGAGGTTCGTCACGAGATCCGGCCGGGTCGGCTTGACCAGGATGTGGACCTTCTTGGTCGGACCCGCGCCGCTCTCGGTGTCGCCGATGATCCAGCGCACGGTGTCGCCGGCGGCGACCGGGCCTGTGCCAACGAGCTGCTCGCCTTCCTGCAGGGCGATGTCGGTGATGTCGCCGGGCGCCGTGTAGGCCTGGTAGAGCGCGCCGGCCGAATAGGGATAGACCTGTACGGCGTTGATGAAGCCGTTGCGGACCGGCTGGATGCGTGCGGCGGCATTCGCCTGATTGACGCGCACGGTGGGATCGGGCGCCTCCGAGACGGGCTTGCCCGTGTTGAGCGGCTTCAATTGGCCGGGTAGCGGCAGAGGCTTCGGCAGTTCGACGATCTTCACCGGCGCCGGCGGATCGACGGTCAGCTTTGCCGGCGTCGCGCTATCATAGTTGATATCCGACGGGATGAACTTGTGGGCGCAACCGCCGAGCGCTGAGACGGAGAGCAGCAAAGCCGCAAGGCCGGCTTTACGGAAAGCCGTAATCCCTCCTTGCCGGTTCTGCTGAGAGACTGAAAGACGTGGAGCCGGACCGCCGGCTTCCATGGAAATCGGCGGGGTCATTGTCCCAGCTCCTTCGACCAGTTGATTGCGGTGACATAGATGCCGAGCGGGTTCTTGCGGAGCACGTCGGCGGAGGTCGGCGTCTGGATCGCGACGGTGAGGATCGCGGTCCAGCGCGAATTGTCGGCGAGCGCGCCGTCCTGATAGCGGTGCTCGACCCACTCGACGCGGAAGCTCGATGGCGACGCGCGGATCACGCTCGAGACGTCGATGGCGATCTGCTGCTTACCGAGCTTGGCGAACGGATCATTGGCGCGGGCGTAATCGTTGAGCGCCTGGGAGCCCGAGGTGGTGGTGAAGTCATAGGCCTGCAGCCAGTTCTGCCGCACGATGATCGGATCGGCCGGCAGCGAACGGACGATCTGGATGAAGTGGGCGAGATACCAGGCGATCTCCGGATCGCTCGGCGCATAGTCCGCGGTGGCGGGCGCGACGGCTTGGGCCTGGCCGAGCTTGTCAACCTGCACGACCCAAGGGACGATGCTGCCGTGGGTCGATTGCCAGACGAGACCGCCAGCTAGCCCCAAGGAGAGCGCCAGCGAGCCGAAGGCCATCAGCCGCCAGTTCTTGGCTTGCACCCGGGCCGAACCGATCCGTTCGTCCCAGGCCTGGGCCGCCCGCTGGTAAGGGGTTTCAGGTTCAGGGGTACGGCCGTAGCGGACCGACGGACGGCGGAAGAGCGCCATCTTTTATTCTCCTCCCGAGAGATCGACGGAATGGCCGCCCCCATGGCTGTCGCCGGATTTGAGGACCTGAGCAGCGGTCTGGGCGCCGTGGGCCATCGATTGGTTCTGCTTCATGCGGCGGGCCCAAGCCGGCGGCCCGGACGAGTCCCCGCCACCGGCGGGGCCGGCCGAGGCTTCCGAGCCACCGACCGTGCCCTGTGTTGAGGAGCCCCCTGTAGCGGCGAAGCTGGATCTGGCGCCGGAGGCGAAGCTGTCCTTCATCGAGCCCGCGGCGCGACCCAATGCCTGCTTCACCGGCGCAATAGCAGCGCTTCCGGCTGCACGACCGACGCCGCCAAGACCCGCCGCGACGCCGCTCGCGCCGGAGCGGCCGGCCGAGGCCAGGCTGTAGGCGGAGGAAGCGCCGCCAGCCATCGCCGCGCCGCCACGGGCGGCGGCGGCCGTACCGGAGGCTGCAGCCATCGCTCCCCTTCCGGCGAGGCCCAGCGCGCCGGCGCCGGCCATGGCCGTGCCGGCGACCGCGAGGCCAGTGCCAACGGCAGCGCCCGCGCCGAGTTGAGGAGCGCCGGAGACAAGACCCGTGGCGATGCCCGGGCCAAAGATGCCCAGGCCGAGCATGGCGAGCGCGGCGAGCACGACGGAGAGCGCCTGCTCGATCGTCGGCTGACCGCCGGCGTAGGTCTGGGTGAACTGCGAGAAGAGGCCGGTGCCGATGCCGACGATGACGGCCAATACCATGACCTTCACGCCGGAGGCGACGATGTTGCCGAGCACCTTCTCGGCGAGAAACGCGGTCTTGTTGAAGAGCGCGAACGGAATCAGGGTGAAGCCGGCGAGCGTCGTCAGCTTGAACTCAATCAGCGTCACGAAGAGCTGCACCGCCAGGATGAAGAAGGCGATCAGCACCAGCAGCCAGGAGACCATCAGCACCGCGATCTGTACGAAGTTCGCGAAGAAGCTGGTGAAGCCCATCATCTGACTGGCCGCGTCGAGCAGCGGCTGACCGGCATCGAGGCCGACCTGGGCGAGCTTGCCGGGCCGCAGGAAGTCGGCGGTGGAGATCGACGAGCCGCCCGCCTTCAGGCCGAGGCCGGCGAAGCTGTTGAAGACGATGGCCGAGAGGTTGTTGAAGTTGGTGATGATGAAGGCGAAGAAGCCGATATAGAGGGTCTTCTTCACCAGGCGCTGCAGGATGTCCTCGTCGGCGCCCCAGGCCCAGAACAGGCCGGCCAGCGTGATGTCGATGACGATCAGCGTCGAGGAGAGATAGGTGACCTCGCCCTTGATCAGGCCGAAGCCGGAATCGATGTAGGTGGTGAAGGTGTTGAGGAAGGTGTCGATGACGCCGACATTGTTCATCGCGCATCTCCTGTAGACGGGGTGGCCGGCGCGGCGCCGCCCGGGGGCGTTGGCGGCAGCGGCCGCGCCGACCTGCCGAAGAAGCGCCGACGGTTCTCCTCCCAGACCGCCACGCAATGCGGGTCTTCGGCGTCCTGCGGACCGAGCGCGCTGCAACGGCGCAGCTCGGCCGAGAGGTCATCGGATACCGGGGCGACAGTGCTCGGAGAGGTCTCGACGGCGGGCGTCGAGGGACGCCGATTGATCGCGACGAGCGCCGCGATGAAGCACGCGATCAAAGCGACGATCGCGGCGCCGCGGAAGATCTCCGACCGTCCCAGCATCACGCCACCTCAGTTGCCGCTGAACATGGTGACGTTGCCGGGCACGTAGCCAGAGCGCGTCGAGAAGGTCTTGTAGTTCTGCTGGCCCTGCGCCTCGGCGGAGGCGACGCGCGCCTGCTCGAGGGCGTCGGCTCGGCTCTTCGCCGACAACACCGCGACGACATCGGAGAGCTGCTGGGATTGCAGCGCGAGGAGCTGATTGCCGGCCTGGGCGGCCTGCAGCGCGCCCGTCGCGCTCTGGCTGGCCGTCACCAGCGAGGTCATCGCGCTGGAGTTGGTCGGGATATTGCCGACGACGCCGGCCTGAACCTTCAGGCTGTCCTCGAAGGCCCCGACAGAATTTTGCCAGCGCTGCTGAGCATTGGCGACCATCGTCGTCGTCGAGCCCGTGCCCGCCGCCGTGCCATAGCTGGTCGAATAGGCGGTTTGAATGCGCTGGACATTGAACGAGATATTCTGCGCCTGGCTGAGCAGCGACTGGGTCTGGGCGATCGACGACTGAAGCTGGGTCAGCGTCGACATCGGCAGGTTGGCTAGATTGCGGGCCTGATTGATCAGGCTCGTCGCCTGATTGTTGATCATCGTGATCTGGTTGGTGATCTGCTGTAGCTCGCGCGCCGCCGTCAGGACGTTCTGGCTGAAGTTGGTCGGGTCGTAGACGATCCATTGCGCCGAGGCCGGCGGTGCGGCGACGGCCAGGGAGAGAACGACGGCGCTTGCCGCCGCCAGATGGCGCAGCTTGATCATGATGACGTCTCCAGGTTGGTCAGGTCGGGGATGAGATCGGCGGCCCACAGGAGCTCACGATCGGCGAGCCAGGTGGGCGTGAAGGCCTCGCGGCCGTGCTCGGCGGTGACGCGTTCGATGGCGGCGTGATCGGCCTTCGAGGAGGCCGCGCAGAAGGCCAGCGCGACGGGTCCGAGCCCCAGTTCGAACAGGCGATTGCCGCGGCGGGACTGGCAGTAATAGTCGCGCTTCGGTGTGGCCCGCGCGAGGATCTCGATCTGACGATCGTTCAAGCCGAAGCGTCGATAGATCGCGGTGATCTGCGGCTCGATCGCGCGTTCGTTCGGCAGGAAGATACGCGTCGGGCAGCTCTCGACGATCGCGGGCGCGATATTGCTGCCGTCGATGTCGGAGAGTGACTGCGTGGCGAAGACGACCGAGGCGTTCTTTTTGCGCAGCGTCTTCAGCCACTCACGGAGCTGCTGCGCAAAGGCGGGATCATCGAGGACCAGCCAGCCCTCGTCGATGATGAGCAAGGTCGGCCGGCCGTCGAGACGGCCCTCGATGCGATGGAACAGATAGGTCAGCACGGCGGGCGCCGCGCCGGCGCCGATCAGGCCCTCGGTCTCGAAGGCCTGGACCGAGGCGGAGCCAAGTTGCTCGGCCTCGGCGTCGAGCAGCCGGCCGGAGGGACCGCCGACGCAATAAGGTTGGAGCGCCTGCTTCAGCGCCGTCGATTGCAGCAGCACGGCGAGGCCCGTGATGGTGCGCTCGCCCACCGGCGAGGACGCCAGCGAGGTCAGCGCCGACCAGACGTGTTCCTTGGCGGTCGGATCGATGGTGACGCCTTCCTTGGCGAGGATCGCCGTCACCCACTCCGCCGCCCAGGCACGCTCAGCTTGATCATCGATCCGTGCGAGCGGCTGGAGGGAGACGGAGTGCTCGGAGCCCGCGGACAGGCTACCGCCAAGGTCGTGCCAGTCGCCGCCCATGGCGAGCGCCGCGGTGCGGATGGAGCCGCCGAAATCGAAGGCGAAGATCTGGTTGTTGCGATAGCGGCGGAACTGCATCGCCATCAGCGACAGCAGCACGGACTTGCCCGCGCCGGTCGGGCCGACGATCAGGGTGTGACCGACGTCGCCGACGTGCAGGCTGAGCCGGAACGGCGTCGAGCCTTCGGTCTTGCCGAACAGCAGCGGCGGGGCCTGGAAATGCTCATCGCGCGCCGGCCCCGCCCAGACCGCCGAGAGAGGGATCATGTGGGCGAGGTTCAGCGTCGAGACCGGTGGTTGACGGACGTTCGCGTAGGCGTGGCCGGGGATGGAGCCGAGCCACGCCTCAAGCGCGTTCACCCCTTCCGGCATGCAGGTGAAGTCGCGGCCCTGGATGACCTTCTCGATGAGGCGGAGCTTCTCGGCCGCGAGGCGGGGGTCCTCGTCCCAGACCGTGACAGTCGCGGTGATGTAGGCCTGTCCCACATCGTCCGTGCCAAGCTCCTGCAGCGCGAGGTCCGCGTCGGCCGCCTTGTTGGCGGCGTCGCTATCGACCAGCGTCGAGGCCTCGTTGGTCATCACCTCCTTGACGATGGCCGCGATCGACTTGCGCTTGGCGAACCACTGCCGCCGGATCTTGGTCAGCAGCTTCACCGCCTCGGTCTTGTCGAGCAGCACAGCCCGAGTGGACCAGCGATACGGGAAGGCCAGACGGTTCAGCTCGTCGAGGATTCCGGGGTGGGTCGCGGTCGGGAAGCCGACGATGGTCAGCGTGCGGAGATGGTGCGAGCCGAGACGCGGCTCGAGGCCGCCGGCGAGCGGCTCATCGGCCAGGAGCGCATCGAGGTGCATCGGCGTCTCAGGGACGCGGACACGCTGCTGGCGGGTCGAGATGGTCGAATGCAGGTAGGTCAGCGTGTCGCCGTCGTCGAGCCATGCGACCTCGGGCATGAAGCCCTCGACCAGTTGCAGCACCCGGTTGGTGCGATCGACGAAACCGCGCAGCAACTCCCAGGGATCAACGCCGCTCTGGGCGCGTCCCTCATAGAGCCAGCCCTCGATGCGCGAGGCGTCCTCTGCCGGTGGGAGCCAGACGAAAGTCAGGAAGTAGCGGCTCTCGAAATGCGCGCCGGCTTCCTCGAAGGCGTCCTGCCGTTCGAGATCGACCAGGGCCGATGCCGGATCGGGAAAAGTCGAGTGCGGATAGGTCTGTGCCGCGATCCGCTGGGCTTCGACGAAGATCGCCCAGCCGGAGCCGAGCCGCCGCAGCGCGTTGTTTAGCCGCGCGGTGACGCCCACCAGCTCGGCCGGGGTGGCGCTGTCGAGGTCGGGTCCGCGAAACCGCGCTGTGCGCTGGAAGGAGCCGTCCTTGTTGAGGACTATGCCCTCGTCGACCAGAGCGGCCCAGGGAAGGAAGTCGGCGAGGCCGGCGGGGCGATGGCGGTATTCGGCAAGGTTCAGCATGGCAGCCTCAGACGCCTAGATGCGGCGGATAGCGGAGGTGCCGGCGCACCACGTCGACGAACTGCGGGTCGCGCTTGGCCGCCCAGACGGCTGCGGCGTGGCCCGCGGCCCAGATCAGCGCGCCGGGAATCCAGAGACGAAGGCCGAGGGCGATCGCCGCCGCCAGGGTGCCGTTGGCGATCGCGACGGTCCGCGGCGCGCCGCCCATCAGGATCGGGTCGGTAAGGGCGCGATGGACCGGCGCGAAGAAGCCGGGCACGTCGGGATCGACGATCGCGGCTATCAGATCAGCACCCCGCCGGAGAAGCTGAAGAACGACAGGAAGAAGCTCGACGCAGCGAAGGCGATCGAGAGGCCGAACACGATCTGGATCAGCCGGCGGAAGCCGCCCGACGTATCGCCGAAAGCCAGGGTCAGGCCGGTCACGGTGATGATGATCACCGAGACGATCTTGGCGACGGGGCCCTGCACCGACTCCAGAATCGAATTGAGTGGGGTCTCCCACGGCATGGAGGAGCCGGAGGCATAGGCGGCGGGCGCGAAGGCCAGCGTGAGGGTGGCGAGCGTGAATAGCTCCGCCAGGCGGCGGCGCGATTGGCGAGCGACGGCGAGAACACGGATCATGATGGATCTCCGAGGGGCAAGGGGTCGCCGCCCGCCCCGGCGGACTGGACGCGGTAATCGCCGGTGGCGGGATCGAGACCGGCGATGAGGGCGAGTTCGGAGAGGCGGCGTTCGGCGCCGCGGCCGCGCAGCACGGCGACGAAATCGATGGTCTCGGCGATCAGCGCCTTGGGGACGGTGACGACGGCTTCCTGGATGAGCTGTTCGAGGCGGCGGATCGCGCCCAAAGCAGTGCCGGCGTGGATGGTGCCTATCCCGCCGGGATGGCCGGTCCCCCACGCCTTCAGGAGGTCGAGTGCTTCAGCGCCGCGAACCTCGCCGATCGGGATGCGATCGGGCCGCAGCCGGAGCGAAGAGCGAACCAGGTCCGACAGCGAAGCGACGCCATCCTTCGTCCGCATCGCGACCAGATTGGGCGCACGGCATTGCAGCTCGCGCGTGTCCTCGATCAGCACTACCCGGTCGCTCGTGCCGGCGATTTCGGCCAGCAGGGCATTGGTCAGCGTCGTCTTGCCGGTCCCAGTGCCGCCGGCGACCAGGATGTTTTTGCGCGATGCCACGGCAACGCGCAGCGCTGCAGCCTGGCCGACGGTCATGGTGCCTGCGGCGACGTAGTCGTCGAGCGTGAAGACGGCGACGGCGGGCTTACGGATCGCGAAAGCCGGCGCTGTGACGACCGGAGGCAGCAGCCCCTCGAACCGCTCCCCCGCCTCGGGCAGCTCGGCCGAGACGCGCGGGCACTCGGCATGGACTTCGGCGCCGACATGGTGCGCCACCAGGCGCACGATCCGCTCGCCGTCGGCGGCGGATAGGGTCCGGCCGGTGTCTTCGAGCCCACCCGACAGCCGGTCGATCCAGAGCCGGCCGTCGGGATTGAGCATCACCTCGACGATCGAGGGGTCTTCCAGGAAGGCGGCGATTGCGGGCCCAAGCGCGGTGCGCAGCATGCGCGCGCCGCGTGAGAAGGCCTCGGAATGGAGTGGAGTAGCCGCCACGATCGTCCCCGTCGTTGGCCAATCGCGGCATGCGATTGGCGACGGGGATGATTAGAAAAGGCAGGAAATAGGGCGGTTCAACAAGTATTCATACGGCGTAGGGGCGGGGCGTATAGCAGAGAAAAAATACTTGCAGGATGCGGAGTGGCCCTCATTCGGTAGTGGCGCTGACTGTAAGTCGTTTGGGCCGTCAGCATTCAATGTATGAGGCGGCGAAATCGCACACTTGCCCAGCGACCTCCAAAAGGGGGCAGGCTGGCTCTTTTCGACCTTCGGAACGTCCGGTCCCTGGGTGCGGCCGTGTCGATCTGCGCGTGACCCATATTTTCCGCACGGTGGGCCGCTCATTTACCGGATGAGATGTCTCGCCGACACACTTGAAAGGTGAGATGAAGGCTAGCTACAGTTCGGTATATCAACGCGGAGCCTGGGGGAGGCCGTGCAGAAGTTCCTTTTCGAGCTGCGGCTCCGTGTCTGAGACCGATGTAGCGCCACAATCGAAGGTTTGGCTATCGGTTGACAACGCTGCTCCCAAGGAGCAAGGCGGCCCTATCGCCCGGCAAGGCTTCACCTATCAGGACGAGATCGCGGTCGGCTTTTTGCTCGACATGATCGAAGACCCTGGTCTCGCCAAGATCCACTTCGAAACCCACGACGATCTGGTTCTTGTTCGCGTCGCAGGCACTGGCAACAGCCAGATGACGGCCGAATTTGTGCAGGTGAAATCTGGCGAACCAGACAAGCTCTGGTCGGTCGCCGACCTCTGTCACCGTAAGAAGAAGGACGCGGTGGGGACGTCGATCCTGGAGATCTCGATCGGCCGTGACGAGCATGAGGAGGTCGCCACTTTCCGTTTGGTGACGCTACGCGATGTCGTCTCTGATTTGGCCCCGCTCACCTATCCATTCGATGCGGACGGTCGAAAGCCTGGCTGCAAGGCTATGACGGCGCTGGAGGCGGCCCTAAACGAACGCTTGCCTGGTCTGGTGTCCCCTAAGGACAATGGCTGTGACTATTGGCTGAAGAACTGTTTTTGGGATGTCCGGCACAATCGAGTGGCCGTAGAAAAGGCCAATACAATCCGGATATTCAAACTTGCCCAACAGGCGGGGCAACCACTGCTGATCGAGCAGATTGAAGTGTTGCTCAACGAGATGAGGGCGTGGGTCAAAGCGGCCGGTGACGCCAAATGGGCCTCTGACAAAGCGAAGAAGATTATGTCGCGTGCAGATGCCGTCGCATGGTGGAAGCAGCGCTTGGCAAGGGTAGCCCAGGGCGCCGAAACGCCCTCCGGCGGAGCTCTCGCCGACAAGATGCAGGCCGCCGCGCTACCGGGAACGCTGATCGCCATGGCGGTCGACCTTCGGCGCAGCTATGCGGCCAAGGTTCGAACGGCTACCTACATGGACAGCGGCGCCGCGGAGGCTCTGAAGGACCAGGTCAAGTCCAGGGTCCAGTCGCTCGGCGCTGAGCTTGCCGCTGGCCTCATCGACATGGATGGTCCCCAGTTCCACGCCCGTTGTTTGGCGGAGATGGAGACCATCAACGGCTCACGCCCCAGCGGCTTAGAAGATCAGTCTGCCTTTCTGAAGGGCTGCCTCTACGACATTGCCGATCGTTGCCTGCTGCGGTTCGATAGGACCACCCTGTGAAGTCCCTTGCTCATCTCGGAAGTCAGGCAGCGAGCCTTCCCCTTGCGGCCGATGACATCCTCGAGTTTCACGCTGCGAGACTGCTGCTGCTGATGCACGTCTGTGGTACCTCCGGCCGCATCGACGGCCTGACGAAGATGGCGAAATTAGACTTCTTCACGCGGTATCCCGACTTCTTCGAGGTAGCGCGCGCAGCGATAGAACCAGGTGTTGCGGCGCCACCCGGCGCGGATGACGCTGTCGAGTCCTCCATGGTCCGCCACCACTACGGCCCCTGGGACAAGCGTTACTATCAGGTGCTCGGCGCGCTGGAGGCTAAGCAGCTCATTACAGTGACCAAGCACAAGCAGTCTTTCCAGATCGCCCTCTCGCCCCTTGGAAAGGAGCGGGCCAAGGCGCTCGCCGCCCGACCGTCATTTCAGGATCTCATTGCGCGTCAACGCGAGGTGAAGAAGGTGTTTGGATCGAAGTCCGGTACCTTCCTCAAGGATCTGATTTACCGACTTTTCGACGAGGAAGTCGGCAAGCGAACCCTTGGCGAGGTCATCACCCGATGAATGGCGTGTTTCTCTCCGTTAGGTCAGTTGACCGTCGGCTTTCAACGGGAAACGTCGACTCCCTCGATTTCCAAACCGGTGTGAACGTTTTCGTGGGGCCGCCAAACAGCGGCAAGACTAAATGGCTCCAGACGCTGGACTTTCTTCTGGGAGACCCAGGTTCCAATCCGTACGAGAGCACTGAGGCGGAGGCGCTCGCGGAGAAGTACGACGCCGCCGGCGCATTCCTGCAGATTGGCGAGAATCAGTATCGCATCGAGCGCCGATGGAAGGAGCCTGGCGCCAGGGGCAAGGTCTTCGTTGACGGTGAGGGGATGCTTGCCCGGGAATTCCAGCACTGGCTGATGGAAAGGCTTGCGATCCCCATCGTGTGCTATCCAAAGGGCAATCCAATGTCCGGCCAGACTTGGCCTGAACTCAGCTTCCGGAGCCTGCTACGGCACATCTATCGCCAGCAGCGGTTTTGGGGAAATCTCGTTGATCAACAGCCCGACACTGAGTTCCACGCCAGCCTGCTGTCATTCTTGGGCCTGGCCGATCGTGTTTATAGCGAGGATTACGGGACACTGGTGAACTTGCGTTTAGAGGCGATGAATTTGCGCGCGCGCCGCGAGCAGTATGCCCAAACCCTGAACGACCTGGCTGTCGACTTGCTGGACGCTGAAGACGTTAGCCTTGGGGTCAACGAAGCGACTATCGCGGCGGCCCAACAACGTCTTCGCGACTCCGTCGGCAAGCTTGAGGCCGAACGCCTACGGGTCCTAACTGCAGCCCGCACACGGGCAATTCCGGCCGATCAGAGCTCTCGGATCGAGACCCTCAGCCTTGCGCGCGCCAAGCAATTGGAGGCGCTTACCTCGATTGGCCGCAAACGCCAGGCAGCTGAGGAGCGGCTGAAGGAAATCTGCAGGTACCGTAAGGACCTAGCGGATGAGATTGAACGGATGGAACGTGCGGCTGACGCAGGGGACATCCTGTCCGATCTACGCGTTACCCATTGCCCGGCTTGCGACCAGTTGCTGAAGCCCGCCCATGATATCGAACACTGCTTCGTGTGTCACCAGCATCTCCCTGAGGCCCCTGAGATCGAGGGGCTCGGCGCCGTGCGACTTCGCTTCGAACAGGAACGGCTTCGCGCGGAACTCAAGGAGGCCGATGAGCTTCTCGACGTGCTGCGCCGCGATGTCGACAAACAAGCTAAGGAAGTGAGGGCGGCCGAAGAGGCTTTGCGGGCGATCGAAGTCGAACTCGGCCCAGCGCGGCAGGCCGTAGCCGCGTTGGCCCAGGCCGACGTCAGTGCCATCGATGTGGCGCTGGGTAAGGCCGCCGAGCGCGGGAAGCAGATGGATCGCGTAACGGCGGCACTCGAACTCGGAAACAGTCTCACCGCGAAGATCCAATCCCTGGAAGAGCGGATTCAACCGCTATCTGACAAGGTGGATGAGGCTCTGAGGGCGATCGACTTCAACGCGGCGGCAGATTGGCTCGAGAACGGCATGAACGCCTATCTCGAAGCCCTAAATCACGAGCGGCCGAATACCTGGAAGCACAGCCGGGTCGAAGTCGATTTATCTCGCTCCAACGTCAGCTTCCGCATCGGACGGAAGCGATGGCAAGGCGCTCTGGGCGGCACGGACACCCTCTACTTCCTTATGGCCTACAACTACGGTCTTCTATCTCTCAGCCCCCGGCCGCAAACCCACTATCCGGGGCTAGCGATTATCGACGTCCCCGGTGAGTTTTCGGGCGAGTCGATTGGGGACAAAGAGAACTTCATAGTCCAACCCTTCATCGATCTTCTGAGGAATAAAGCGTTCGAGGGCGCTCAGCTAATCATTACCGGCGCCTCGTTTAGCGGCTTGAAAGATGTCCACGTGCAGACCCAGACCCACGTTCACGTCGCCTAGCGAGATGGCGCAGCACAGTGGCGGCGTGCCGAAATGCACGGCGCCCGTCGGCTACAACCGGCCGGCGATACCGTTCTAGTCACCGACGGTCGCCTCGGCCAAGTCGTCCGGGATCTCTTGCCTTAGCTTTGGCCCTTCGTTCAGACGCCGGCCAAGCGTGGCGACGAAATTGTCGTAGCGCGTCCCCGCTTGTGCCCGCGCCGCCTTGGCGGCCGGCTCGGGCAGCGGCGGGGTCGTGTTGAGCCAGAAGCGGATGAACAGCGCCAACGTCTCGACGCCGATCCCGACATCGCGCTCTAGACGCGCCAGTCGCCGGTCCTGCTGGTCGAGCCGCTTGGCAATGGCGGCCTCCCGCCGCTCGTCCGCATCCGGCGATAGAAATGACGCGATCGCGGCTTCGGCGATCAGCGACATCGACTGCTCGCGGCGTGCGGCGTAGGCCGCCAGCGACTGCATCACCTGGGGGTCGAGATAAACGGAGAGCTGGGCCTTCTTCTTCGGCGTAGCCATGAGCGCCTCACATGCCGAGATCGTCGCCCGGGTCGAGCGAGGCCTGCCGGGCGAGGCCCTGCATCAGGTCGTTCATCCGGCCGATGCGAGGGGCGTCCTCCTCCATGTCGTCTACCTGGTCGATGGCAAACTCGTTCTCGATCGGCTCTTTCTTCTCGACGGTCGTCTGGCTGAGCTCGGGCTGCTTGCGGCGGTCAGTGTTCTTCGGGTCTTCGTCGTCGGCGTCTTCGCCATCGCCCGCCACCGGAGCCGGCGGGCGCGGCGGCAATGGGAGGGTGCTCCAGTCGTCGGGGCGCGCCTCTTTCGGACGCGCCAGCACCGGCGGTGCCACGATGCGCTCCTGGAGGCGCTCGTCTTCGTAATAGCGGGCCTTCTTCGCGCGGATCGGATGGACCCCCGACACCATGACGATCTCGTCGGTCGGCGGGAGCTGCATGACCTCGCCCGGCGTCAGCAGTGGGCGCGCGGTTTCCGAGCGGGAGACCATGAGGTGGCCGAGCCAGGGCGACAGCCGGCTGCCGGCATAGTTCTTCATCGCCTTCATCTCGGTCGCGGTGCCGAGCGCGTCACTGACCCGCTTCGCCGTGCGTTCGTCATTGGTCGCGAAGCTGACGCGCACGTGACAGTTGTCGAGGATCGAGTTGTTGGGCCCGTAGGCCTTCTCGATCTGGTTCAGCGATTGGGCAATCAGGAAGCTCTTGATGCCGTAGCCGGCCATAAAGGCGAGCGCCGACTCGAAGAAGTCGAGGCGGCCGAGCGCGGGGAACTCGTCGAGCATGAGGAGAAGCCGCCGGCGCTCAGCCTTGGCCTGCAGGTCCTCGGTGACCCGCCGCCCGACCTGGTTGAGGATCAGGCGGATCAGCGGCTTGGTCCGGTTGATGTCGGACGGCGGCACGACGAGGTAGAGGGTCGTCGGGCGGTTGCCGGCGACGATGTCGCCGATCCGCCAGTCGCAGCGCCGCGTTACCTCGGCGACCACGGGATCGCGGTAGAGGCCGAGGAAGGACATCGCCGTGCTGAGCACGCCGGACCGCTCATTGGCGGATTTGTTCAGCAGCTCGCGCGCAGCGGAGGCGACGACCGGATGAACGCCTGCCTCGCCGAGGTGCGGCGTCCGCATCATCGCCGACAGCGTCGACTCGATCGGCCGCTTCGGATCGGAGAGGAACGACGCAACGCCAGCGAGGGTCTTGTCCGCCTCGGCGTAGAGGACGTGGAGGATAGCGCCAACCAGCAGTGCGTGGCTGGTCTTCTCCCAATGGTTCCGTTTCTCCAGGCTGCCTTCAGGATCGACCAGGATGTCGGCGATGTTCTGGACGTCGCGGACCTCCCACTCGCCGCGGCGGACCTCGATCAGCGGGTTGTAGGCAGACGACTTCGCATTGGTCGGATCGAACAGCAGGACTCGGCCGTGCTGGGCGCGAAAGCCGGCGGTGAGCTGCCAGTTCTCACCCTTGATGTCGTGGACGATGGCCGAACCCGGCCAGGTCAGCAGCGACGGGATGACGAGGCCGACGCCCTTGCCGCTGCGGGTCGGGGCGAAGCACAGGACATGCTCGGGACCGTCGTGGCGGAGATACCTGCGGTCATAGCGGCCCAGCACCACGCCGTCGGGGCCGAGCAAGCCGGCCTGCTCGATCTCCTTCGGCAGCGCCCAGCGCGCGGAGCCATAGGTCTCGATGTTCTTCGCCTCGCGCGCACGCCAAACCGACATGCCGATGGCGACGGCCGCGGCGATGAGCCCGCCGGATGACGCGATGTACGCGCCCTCGATGAAGATCGGCGGCGCATAGGCGTCATAGGCGTACCACCACCAGAAAAAGGCTGGCGGCAGATAGAACGGGAAGTGCAGGACCTCGAACCAGGGCTGTCCTAGCTCCGGCTGGTAGCCGAGCCGCCAGGCAGTCCATTCGGTCGCCGTCCAGATCGCCAGCAAGACGATCGCGAAGACCGTGATGATCTGGCCCCAGAGGATCCTAGCTGCGGGCACGACGTCTCTCCTTTCTGCGAGACGTCATTGGGGATTTTGGCCGATTGCAAGCTCGTTCAATGTCCGGTCGTGCTCGGTCGCGCCCACTCGAAAAAATACTTGAAGGAGCGTATGTCGCAGTTGGCGCCGCGATCTACGCTATGGAGCCAATCGACCGGCTTCGTCTTTCTGTCAGGTGGGTCGAAAAGATTGGCTTACAGGTGACCTGCCGAAGTTCTGGAAGGCCACTGCGGCGTTGGATTGTCAGCGAGCCCCTCCGCGTCACCGCGCCGATCGCGATGGCGGTCTCTCGGCAGGTCGGGGGCGTTCCCGCCCTGCTGCGACATTGGCAGTTTAAAACGGCATCCTCGCCGCGGTCTTGGATCAAGGGGTGTTGAAAGGCCTTTGCATCGGCTACTGGCGCCCACGGGCTTGCTGCCCGTAAGGCCGACAGCGGGATTGACGCGGCGCAACTCGCTTCCAGCGACGAGCTAGGCGCGACGTTCGCCGCGCTTGGCAGCGGTCTCAATGGATTGGTCACCACCCTTTAGCGGCTCGTCGCGAGGATCGCGCCGCGCAGTTCGTAGCTCGAGATCAGTTCATTCCAGCGAAGCGCCGGCGGTCCGAGCAGCCGGACCCCGGGTATACGAAGCAGGCGATCGAGGAAAATGGCCGTTTCCTGGAGCGCGACGCACGCTCCAGGACAGCGGTGCGGGCCATCCCCGAAGCTCATCAGACTGGTGGAGAGCTTGGGCGCCGCCAGGGTGCGGTCCGGCGCGAGCGCGAACGGGCAGTCGCCCGCAGCCGCCGGGTCGGTGTTCGCGGCGCGCACGTCGATGGCGACCAGGGCGCCGGCCGGTAAGTTCAGATCTTCACGGTCTTGGGCGCTCAGCGTCACCGCGCGCTCGGTCCGGCGGTAGAGCGCGCCCACGACGGGCTCCAGCCGCAGGATCTCTTCCAGCATGGTGATGCGGCCACGCTCGTCGGCGGCGAGGAAGCGGGCGCGCAGATCCTCGCGGTCGAGCAGATGCCAGGCCGCCATGACGATGAACTCGCGCGTCGTGGCCATGCCGGCGGCGCCGTAGGTCAGGCACTCGGTCAGGATCTCCCGGTCCGAATAGCCCTGGTCCAGCAGGTGGGAGATGACGTCTTCGCGGCGCTGGCGGCGGCGGGCGCGGATAGCCGGCCGCACGTCGCCGAGATAGAACATCAGCATCCGGTACTGGCCCAGGGCGAAGCTGAGAGCCGCAGAGAGCCGGCCCTGCCCGGCAGGGGGCGCCGCAAAAAAGCGGTTCAAGCGCGCCGCCATGGCCGGTGGGGGGCTGTCGGTCAGGCCGACGATCTCGGCGGCCACCGCAACGGCCAGCTCCAGGCTCATCTCGTCGAGCGCCGCGCGCCCCTCGGCGGCCAGCTGCACGACCAGTTTGTCGCTCAGCCGCTCCATGAGCTCGCGGTAGCGGGTCGTCACCACCTTGGGCGCGAAGAAGCGCGCGGTGGCGCTCCGCTGCCTCTGGTGGGCCTCCCCTTCCTGGAACAGGACAGGCGCGTGGGCGCGCCCGGTGAAGCGCTCCAGGAGTTCGGCCTTGAACCCGGCTTGACGCACAGCGGAGCTGCGCAGCAGTTGGCGGGCGAGGTCGAAATTGGTGATCTGGACGGCGTCACCGAGCCAGGCGCCGCCTTTGGCGGCGGGTACGGCTTTCCGCGCATCCTCCCGTTCGTGGAAGGGGCAGGTCGCCGGGGCGGAGAGATCATCGGGAGCCATCTCGCACCTAGATATGATACACAGTGGATCATAAAATGGGGGCAGCCGGGATGAGGTCAAGACGGCCGGGTGTGGAGAAAGCGGCGGGGAACGATGCGCGAGTTCGCAAGACCCGGGCCGCGTTGGCGGCGGCGATGCTGGCCCTGGCTGAGGAAAGGCCCTTCGCCGATCTCACCGTGGGCGAGATCGCGCAGCGTGCGGATGTCGGCTACGCGACCTTCTTCCGGCACTACCGGGACAAAGAAGCGCTGCTGCTCGAGGTGGCGGACGCGCTGATGAACGACCTGCTCGGCCTGATGGCTCCAGCGCTGATCGAGGAGGATACGCTGCGGGCGGCCAGAGCGCTCTGCCGCTTCGTCGATGAGTGTCGCGCCATCTGCACCGCGCTCCTGGCCGGGGGCGCAGAGGCGGACATACGCCGTCAGCTCGTGCGACGGGCGAGGTCCCTAGCCGAGCGCGCCGATCTGCGCCAGCCCGACTTCGCCCCGAGGGATCTGCTGATCAATCACGCCGTCGCCTCCACCCTGGGGCTCTTGGCTTGGTGGCTGGACCATCCCGGCGTCCTTGATGCGGAGGCGGCGGCCCGCCTCATCGATGGCCTCGTGCTGAGCCCGGTGCGCGCCGGTTAACCCGGCGTCGAAGCTTGATCATCGCTCGGGATCGTTACGGTCGACGTCTCTGACATCATACCTCCCGTCACGGATATCCCAGCACAGGCCGAGAGCTTCGAAGCGCCCCCTCGCTAAGTATCAAGCAGGCCAGGGAAGAACACGTCCTCGATGGTGAATCGCCGCTCCGTCAGGCCCTGCTCATGATGGTAGCGAAGCACCGCGTCAATCGCCGCGCGATTGCGCTCGATGCCATAGGGCCACCAGTCATCTCCCAGAAGCGCGCGATCCTCGCCGATCAGCCTGGTCAGCCAAGGGAGCATCACGTTCATGTTGTTGAAGGTCATGCCCTTCACGTATTGCTCCGCCATGGCGTCCTTGGCGGCGCAGAAGCCGCGGTAAACGGCGCGCACCAGCTCCGGATTTTCATCGGCCAATTCCCGGGTCACGACCACCGTATGCATGATCGGGAAGATGCCGGTGCGGCGATAGTAGTCGCGCTCCGCGGCCTCATAGTCCTCGAACAGACGGCCGACTTTCGGTGAGCCATTGAGAACGGCTTTGGGGATGTCGGCGGATATGAGGGCGTCGATCTCGCCCCGCTCCAGCATATCCCCGAGGTCGGCGCCTTTGGCCGCCCACTCCACCTCAACCCCCGGCGGAACCGGAGAGGGGACGAAGTCGATCGGATCCATGGGGAAATCAATCCCGCCGATAATCCACCGGCTCTGCTCCGGCTTGACGCCGAACTCGTCGGACAGGATGCCTTTCGGCATTACACCGGCGTCGTGGCCGTAAAGGGCCAGCTCGCCGATCCGCTTGCCGGCAAGGTCCTGTGGACGCCGGATGCCGCTCGCCTTGTTGACGTAGATGGCCCCGTGCCGGAACGACCGGACCAGGAACACGGGGATCGCCAAGAAGGGCGAACGCCCCTCTCGATCGAAGGTCCGCAGGAAGTAGGTCATGCCGAGTTCCGACACGTCATAAGCGCGCCGCCGGATCATCGCCTCGAAGATCTCGGGGACGATCCGGGCGCTGTGGAAGGATGCTTGCACGCCTTCGATCCCGACGGTTCCTTCGGCGAGCAGCCGCGTGCGGTCGTAATTCCAGAAAGCGACGTCGAGCTTGCGCGCCATGGCCACCTCCATCATCGTTGGATATAAACACGTTTATATTGCCGCGGTTCCGACCGTCAAAGCCGCGCGTTAGAGGGGTCTATGAAGGCTGACTTGCCCACGCTCACCGAGATGTTCGAGACGAGCTCGCTCGGGGCGCCGCAGAACGCCATCGGCTTCGTGATGTGGCGGCTCACGCACCGCTACCAGCGCGAGGTCGACCAAGCCCTTCGCCCGCAGGGCCTGACCCATCTTCAGTTCGTCACGCTGATGCTCGTCGCTTGGCTGAGCCGCGAGGGCGCCACCGCCACCCAGGTTGAGATCGCGCGGTTTGGCGACATCCATCCGATGCAGGTGTCGAAGGTGTTGGCGACGCTGGAGCACAAGCAGATGATCGAGCGGGAGCCCTCACCGGGCAACGGCCCAGCGAAGGCCGTTGCGATCACCGACCTCGGTGTCGCCGGTCTACGCCACGCCTTGCCCCTCGTTATCGAGGTTCAAAGACGGCTCTTCGGCGAAGAGGGGCGACCCGGCGGCGCGCTGCTCTCGCTCTTGCTGCAGCGAGATAAGCTCAAAAGCTGAGAGCACCCCTCTCTCACAGGCCAAGCCCTCTGTTGCGGCCGAAGCCCCAGTCGACGCCGCCATCGTCGCGGGCGACGCCGGAGACGTGCCGGCCGAGCTGCTTTTCGAGAGAGGGCGTCCAGGGCACGAGCTGGAAGCCGAGGCCGTCGTCGATCATGGCGAAGCGTCCAGAGGCGAGCGCGAAGCGTTGGCGATAGGCCCCGGTGACGTACTCGCCAGACGCCGCCTGATTGAACGGCTGCCCGGTCTCCGCCGCGAGCCGCTCGCCCAGGGCCTGGACCTCGCGGCGCCGGAGCGTGCCGATCAGGCCTTGGGAAAAGACGACGCCTCGGGCTTGGCGCTCGGCGAGGCCCTGCTCGATGAGCTGTTCGGCCCGCCGGTCCATCGCGTCGCGGACCTCGGCGCCGAAGCCGGCCTGACCAAGCGCGACGGGATCGCGCGCGACCGCCTGACGGTCGAGCCAGGTCGCCCCGCTCGCCGCCACCTGATCCTCGATCGCGAGGTCGGAGCGCACCGCCAACGCAACGCGACGCCGGCCTTGCGCATCGTCGAACTTGCGCAGCTCGACGATCGAGCCGGGCGCGCTGTCGCCGGTGGCGTCGAGGTCGGGGAATTTGATGTGGTGGGTGCGCCCGTCGACGCCGTCGATCACGGCGTAGGCGGTGCCCTTCAGCTCATCGTCGAGACCGCGATCCACCAGCCGGCCGACGACGGGCACGTCGAGACTCTCGCCGGCGAGGACATAGCTCGCGGCCGCGCGCTCGATGCCGCGCTCGCGTAGGCCGCGGTGAATGCGCTTGATGATGTCGCCGCGCTCGCCGAGTTCGCGCAGCGTGGTCTCGGCGGCCTCGTCCATCGTCCACTGGCCAGGGCCGATCTGATGCGCGAGGCCGAGGCTCTCCAGATGCCGCAGCCGTCCAACCTTGAGGGCGTGGTACGGATCGGACGGGCGTCCTGAATCTGGTGCGAGATCGATGACGCCGTGGCGGTCCGCGTCGCGGGCAAGCTGTCGGTCGAGCTGGGTCCAGCGCTCGGCCTCGACCTGACGCTCCAGCGCGTGGCGGATATCGAGATCACTGCGCAGTCCCAGCTCCTGAGTGACCAGGCCCTGGGCGCGGGCGCGCAAGCCCTCCTTGATGTAGTCGCGGGAGATGACGAGGTCCTGGCCATCGTCGGCCACGCCGCGCACGATGATGTGGACGTGGGGATGCTGGGTGTTCCAGTGATCGACGGCGACCCAGTCGAGCTTGGTCCCGAGGTCCTTTTCCATCTGGCCGACCAACTCGCGGGCGAAGCCCTTGAGGTCCGCCATCTCCGGCGCGTCCTCCGGCGAGACGATGAAGCGGAAGTGATGGCGGTCGCCCTCGGAGCGCTCGGCGAAGGCCTTGGGATCGGCGTCCTCGGTCTCCGGACCGAACAGCTTGGCCTTCTCCCCATCCCGGGTCACGCCCTCGCGCCGAAGGTAGCCGAGATGGGCTCCGAGCGGCGCCGATCGCGTCGTGTGGCGCACGACGCGGGCCTTGACCGTCACCAGGCGCGAGCGGCCCGTCAGCAGATGGTTCGCCCGGACGCTGGCGGCGCGGCCGCGGCCGAAGGTCGAGCGGCTGCCGCTCCGGAGCAGACCTTGGCGGGATACGCCCCCGCCGGCGCGTTGGGCAGCGGCGAGCGCTTGGGCGATGAAGGGCTTTGCCCGCTGGCTGCGCGAGGAGCGGATGCGGCCTGGCCGGGGCTGGAAGTCTTTCTCCTCAGTCATGGCCGGCCTCGGCAATGTGCGGAAAACCCAGGATCGGCAAAGCATTGAGGTCGCAGCGCACATTGCGCGTCGGGGCCGCACATTGCCGGATCGGCCAAAAACACCAGCGAAAACAACCGACCGACAGAGCCGCACCTTGCGGCCTTTTATCTGGCCCTCTGTCGGTCGGTTCCTGCCCTTCTCCCCTGATCGCCCTTCCTTCTTTCCGGGCATGCGCTACGCCGCGCCAGCCTGCGAAATCGCCCCAAAATGCATCAATGCAACCGGTTGAGACGCCGCAGACCGTCACGCCGTGAGGGAAAGCGCGTGCTGACGGTGAAACCGCAGCGAACGAAAGACTGGCGATCTGCACGATCATCGCTGTGGCCCCGATGCGGACACCGAGACGAACAGCCCGCCCGATTGCGGTGCGATGGCGGAGAGATCACGCACGGCGACGACGGCTGGCGTGTCGTTCGGCTGCGGCTTGGATGTCGCGCGACTGGCGGGTTCAGTGCTTACCGATCGCGTGATGAACAGGGGCGCCTGCGTCCAGGACAACGGATCGGAGGCTGCCACGAGGACAGGCCCATCGATCACGCCGTCCCCGACAAAAGGGACGAGCGCCGCAACGTAAGCGACCGTTTCGGCCGGCAACGGACGGTGACGATCGCGGTAGTCTTCGTAGCGACCAGGCCCGGCATTGTATGCCGCGAGGAAGCCCGGTGATCCGTAACGATCGTGCATTTCGCGCAGGAAGGCCGCACCCGCCAGGATGTTGTCATGCGGATCATAGGGATCGTGCCCGAGGCCATAACGAGCCCGCAGCGCCGCCCAGGTCTCGGGCATGAGCTGCATCAGGCCCATCGCACCTTTGGGAGAAACAGCGCGTCGATCACCGCGGCTTTCGATGCGCATGATCGCCCGAATCCACGCCACGGGAATGGCGAAACGTTGGGCCGCCTCTGCAATGAGCGACGCATAGGGATCGCTCGGTGCGTGCAGATCGAGGGGTGCCGTCTGGGCGTGGACGGCGACGGCGGCCATACCGAGCGCAGTCACGCTGGCCAGCAGGAGAAGCGCGCGCCGCATGCGATCAATCCCGCTCGCCGCGCTTGGGCGGGCGGTTCCAGTTCAGCACCCAGGTCGACTTGTCGTCGCCGGACTGGAAGAGGTTGGCGCGGATCGGCTGCGCGAGGGCGGGATCGTCGATGACGAGCGAGACGTATTCACCGGCCTTCTCACCGGTGCGCTTCCAGCCGGCGCCAATCTCCGGGCCGTCGCCATCGCCCAAGTGAATCCGATAGTCGGGCGCATTCTCGGTATCGGAGGATTCGGCCGGAACGAGGGAAAGGTCTCGGTAGAAGAACAGCGTCTGGATGCGTCCCGTGAAGCCGGACTTATCGCGGGTGAAATGACCGATCTGTGCCATGGGAAACCTCCGTGGTTGGCGGGTTGAAAAGCGGATCAATCGGTGGCGGCGCGCCACACGAAGCGGCCGTCGCCGGCCTCGTCGGTCCACAGCGGGACCGCGCGCGCGACGACCGAAGTGACGGGAAGCGGGCCGAAGTAGCGGCCGTCCAGGCTGTCGGGGACGGCCGGGTTCATGAGGAAGACTTCGCCCGCGCCGAGCGTGTGGCAGCCGCTCCAGCGCGGCAGCGGACGGCCGAGATGATCGCGGGCCTTGGCGGCGCCGACGTCGACATGGTCGACGGTCACGGCGTCGTTCTCCCGGCAAACCGTTTGTCCGGCGACCGCCATGACGTGCTTCAGCAGCGGCACGCCTCTCGGCAGGAAACCGCCATCGGCAAGGTAGCTGGCGATCGGCTCAGGCGGGCGCACGGCGACCAGTTCGAGCGCGTGGAGCTTGCCCGCCGGGCGTAGCGCGTAGAGTCCCGTCGGCGTGCTGGCCGTGGCATTCCAGATCAGCCGCGGCGCTGGATGGAAGAACACGAGCGCGCCGGCCGCGAGCATCGCGACATAGGTCGACATGACGTAGCCGAAGCGGCTCATGGCATGACCCTCCGACGCTTCAGCCAGGCAGCATGCTGCGCGCGCGTATAGGCGTGCGGCTCGTCGCCGACGGCCAGGCGGTTGTGGAGATGACGCCAGTGTTCCGGCGCGGCGTCGGCCGGATCGATGTCCAGGGCTTCGACCGCATCGATCGCCTGCAGCACGCGCTCGACCTTCGGCCAGCCGTCGACGCGCAAGAGGATTTCACCGCCGGGGCGGACGAAGGGCAGCGTCTGGTAGGGCGCGCCGGCTTCGACCGCGCGCACGATGTCCATGCGTGAGACGATCGTGCCGAAGTCATTCGACGCCCAGCGGACGAAGGCGAAGATGCTGCCCGGCTTGAAGCTGGAGATGCTGCGGCGGCGATCGAGGATCTTCTCGTCGGCGCGGCGGCCGAAGCGCAGCCAGCGCTCGATCTTCTTCTCGATCCAGGTCAGCTCGACATGCGTGAGCGCGACGCCCGCGCGAATTGGCGGCGGCGCGACATGCTGCGGCGACAGTGCGTTGTCGCTCATGATGGCTCTCCGGCATCGTCGGGGAATTCGCGCGCGAGGAGATCGCGCAGCATGTCGGCGACGGTGATCCCGCGCCGGAAGGCCGCGACCTTGATGCGGCCGCGCAGCGCCGGCGTGACGTCGATGGTCAGGCGCGCGGTGAACGCCGCGGCGTCATCGGTGCGCCGCGCCGGGACTTCGGGCGCCTTGATCCAGCTCTCGGCGTCGCCTGGTCGCGCCGCAAAGCCGCGCTTGGCGGATCGCCCGGTCATGGCGCGATCCTCGCGACTTCGGCGGCGAGTGCGGCGATCTCGCGGGCGGCGGCGCTCTGCTCGGCCAGCTCGAAGACCAAGCGGCCTGATTGCGCGGCGTCGGCGAAGGCGACTCGCTGGCCGACCGTGTTGGCGAGCACCGACGGATCGTGATCCGCCAGCGTCTCGGCGGTCTCGCGGGCGATCACCGTGCGGGCGCCGCAGCGGTTCAGCACGAAGCGCGCGGCAAGCTGCGGACGGTAGATACGCGCCTCGCGCAGCAAGGCTAGCATCTCGGCCGAGGCCCAGCCGTCGAGCGGCGACGGCTGCACGGGGATCAGCACCAGGTCGGCCGCAAGCAACGCCGAGCGCATAAGACCGGCGACGCGTGGCGGTCCGTCGATGACGACGTGGTCGGCGGTGCGAGCGATCTCGGGCGCTTCGCGATGGAGCGTGTCGCGCGCCAGGCCGACGACGCCGAACAAGCGCGAGACGTTCTCCCGCGCGCGTTGTTGCGACCAGTCCAGCGCCGAGCCTTGCGGGTCGGCGTCGATCAGCGTGACGCGCTTGCCGTGCAAGGCCCATTCGCCGGCGAGGTGCAGCGCGAGCGTCGTCTTGCCGACGCCGCCCTTCTGGTTGAGCAGGGCGACGATCATCGCTCCCCTCCCGGCTTGCGGTTGAGGGGCAGCGACGGCTGTCGGCTGGAGAGTTTAGATCGCTGCTGAGCAGCGGCGGCCGGGTTATCCGCAGATCGGGCGGCCCAACTACAAGAGTTAGATTCTTTGTTAGACTCTAAGTTAAGGCCGGGAATCGCTGTTTCAGGCCAAAGGGTTAGTTGTGGTTCGTGCGTGCGAAGTCCCGATAGGGCTGCGTGCGAAATCCCGATACCGTTTGCGTGCGAAGTCCCGACCCCGTCCACGGCGCCATCCACAGGGACTGTGGATAAGTGAGCGGGCAGGATCCGCAGCAATTCGCGGCGGCCATCGCGTTCGATGCGCAGGCGGTAACCGGGCAGCGGCTGGCGCGCCGCGATGCGCCGGAGCTGCAATGCGAAGTCAGTGACGCGCACCAGGCTGCCGGATTTCTCGTGCAGGTGCGCAACTTCGAAGAGCCAGCCCTTGGGCTGGCGGCCGGCGTGCTTGCGGGCGACGCGGTAAAGCCACCGCTCGATACCGCCGGTCAGGCGGAAATAGGCCGGGTCGATGGCGAGCACGAGCGAGCGGTCGATGACGCCGCGGTAGAACCAGTCGGGAAGCACGAACTCCATGCCCTCGACGCGGCCATCGCGGGTCGTGCATTCCTCCCACTCGTTGATCCAGGAGAACTGGTGCCGGCGCCAATGCTCGCCGTTGCGGATCGTCGTGCGGATGACGGTCGATTGCAGTCGGGCCAGCGCGCCCTTCAGGAGCTTGTAATCGCGCGCGCCGGTCTGCCGACCGATGGATGTCAGCAGCTGATAGGGAGTGAAGCGCAGGAAGCGCGAGGTCTTGAAACCAAGGTCTTCGGCCTCGACGATCTGGCTCGCCGCCCAGATCAGCACGTCGGCGTCCCAGATGGTCGCCATGCCGTGCTCGGGGACGGCATAGACCTCGACGCGGACATCACCGGCCTCGTAGTGG
>Ga0157365_10000150_pt1 | contig 32686 bp, 30 predicted proteins | sample AttsexASBM3_FD_111478 | JGI IMG/M metagenome (GOLD analysis project Ga0157365, IMG submission 111478) | Fungus gardens microbial communities from leaf cutter ant in Ribeirão Preto, State of São Paulo, Brazil - Atta sexdens ASBM3 | ecosystem: Host-associated > Fungi > Mycelium > Unclassified ...
CATGATCCCGGGCAGGGTGAACCCGATGAGAAGGAACCGCTGGACCTGCCCGAAGACCCCGGCCCGGATTATGATGAGGAAGAACCCATTGACCCGGACAAGGATGGGCTGGTCGAACCGCTGGAACCCGATGAGGAGGACGAAGGCCCCGTGGCGGACTGAACCGGCATGCCGGCGTGACCTGCCCTGCCCGGTTAAACGGAAAAGGGTTTTGACTCGATGGTTGGCGCATCGTAACATCGTGGCCTGCGTCATCCGGCCCTCCGGCCCCTGACGCCACGGCAACGGAGAGCGGAAACAGGTGCCTTCCCTGACATACCGGGTCATGTCACGCTGTGCCTGCCTGTTGCCCATCCTTCTGTTGCTGTTGTCCATGTTCCTGCCCGATGCCGGTGGGCGGGCTGGCGAGGTCGCAGGCCTGTCGCGCCCGCAGGCTCGCGCACGGGCGCAGGCCATGGCCACGCTGGGCCGGGACATGTTCCATGACCCGCGCCTGTCCGCATCGGGGCGCATGGCCTGTGCGTCCTGTCATGCGGACGGGCACGCCTTTGCGCAGACCAATGACAGGTCCGTGCAGGCTGGCGGCCATCGCGCCGTGCCGTCCCTGAAATACCTGCAGGACGTCCCCCAGTTTACCGGGCATTTTTATGACTCGGAAGATGAAGCCGATGAAAGTATCGATAACGGTCCCACCGGCGGCCTGACATGGGATGGCCGCGCCGACACCGTTCAGGCGCAGGCGGGCATCCCCCTGCTGTCGCCCTATGAAATGGCGAATGCCAGCAGGGCGGACGTGGTCCGCAGGGCCAGTGCCGCAGGCTATGGCGCGCGCCTTGACGCGCTGCTTCCGGCCAATAGCGATACGGATGCCCGCTTCGCCATGGTGGCGGAAGCCCTTGCGACCTACCAGCAGGATGAACGGCTGTTTTATCCCTATACCAGCAAATACGACGCGGTACTGGCAGGCCGGGCGCGACTGTCTGCTCAGGAAGCGCGTGGGCTGCGTCTGTTCGAGCAGGAAGACAAGGGAAACTGCGCATCGTGCCATATCAGCGCGCCGGGGCATGATGGCACGCCCCCGCAGTTTACCGATTACGGTTTCATCGCCCTTGGCGTGCCGCGTAATACGCATATCACGCTGAACCGTGATCCCGGCTATTTCGACCTGGGGCTGTGTGGTCCTGACCGCACGGACCTGCATGACCATCCGGAATATTGTGGCCTGTTCCGCACGCCATCGCTCCGCAACGTGGCGACGCGGCGGGTATTTTTCCACAATGGCGTCATGCATTCCCTGCGGCAGGCCGTGGCGTTTTATGCCCTGCGGGATACGCGGCCCGGGATGTGGTACCCGACCGGCGCGGATGGTCGCGTGCGCATGTATGATGATCTGCCCGTGCAATATCATGACAACATCAACATGGACCCGCCCTTTGGCCCCCGTCCCGGTAACAGGCCGGCGCTGTCGGATGCCGAAATTGATGACATTGTCGCGTTTCTCCGCACCCTGACCGACGGTTACATCCGGCCCGATGGCAGAACGCCGTGACCGTCTGCCATTCGCCCCGCCCGGCGCGTTGGGGCCAGCGGGCATGCGTGTGTGGCTTCCAACCCGCGCGGTCTTGGGGTACAGCAGGCCGGTCGGGGATACCGGCGCACGGGACAGGCGAGGGATCGTATGATGGAACAGAAACTCCGGGAAATTAACGGCGGCCGGACGCTGCTGATGAACGCGGGCGCCTTTTTCTGTGTCGTGGCGATGCTGGGGATCGCAAACCTGATCTGCCGCTTCGTGCTGCATACGGATGTGGTGTTCCTTATGCCGTGGCTGCTGGCGGCCACAGGGCTTTTTTTCTTCCTGCCTGCGCTCATGCTCTGGCTCATGACGGGGAAGCCGTCGGGGTCCTGAATGCGAAAGGAGCACAAAAGGCCCGTCAGCCGATGGACATGCGCAGGGCACATGCCTATTGAGGCGTTATGTCTTCCATCGGATCCAATCGGGGCGTCAGGCTCGGCATAGATTTCGGCACGACCAACACTGTCGTGGTCCTGCTTGATGCGCAGGGACGGCCATATCCCGCGCGATTTTCCTTTCCCCATCATCCTCCCGCAGAAACCTGCCGCACCCTTTTGTGCCTGTGGCGGGAGGAGGGGGCGCCGGGACGCTCCGCCCTGCATGAGGCGATCGGGGCAGCGGCGATCGACGCCTATCTGGAAGACCCGGCGGACAGTCGGCTGATCATGTCCATGAAGTCCTACCTGGCGCAGGCATCTTTTCGTCAGACCCGCCTGATGGGACAGGTCATGACGCTGGAAATGCTGATCGCCAGTTTCCTGACATGCCTCATGCGCACGCTTGGCATCGATCCGGCCGATGTTACGGCCACGGTTGGCCGTCCGGTGCATTTCGCGGGTGAACGGCCTGATGATGCACTGGGGGAAGAGCGCCTGCGCGACAGTTTCCGCGCGGCGGGATTCCGCCATGTTGACGTGGCGCTGGAGCCCGAGGCGGCAGGCTGGCATTTCGCACGGCGGCTGGATGCGCCCGCTACCGTGCTGGTTGGTGATTTCGGCGGCGGCACCAGTGACTTTTCCATCCTTCGCTTTGATCCCGCCAATCTGCGCCATGCCACGCCACTGGGCTATGCCGGTGTCGGCATTGCGGGCGACCAGTTCGATTACCGTATCATTGACAATGTCATTGCGCCGGAACTGGGCCGTCATTCCACCTATCGCGTCATGGGGGGGCAGCCGCTGCCGGTTCCGGCCGAATGGTATGCAAGCCTCGGGCGCTGGCACCGTCTGGCGCTGATGCGCACCCCCCAGACATTGCGCGATATCGCGGATGTCGCCCGCACCGCGTCCGAACCCGACAGGCTGCATGCGCTGATGAACATTATTGATGACCAGCAGGGGCAGGCGCTGTATCGCGCGGTGGGGGCCGTAAAACGGGACCTGTCCACCGCCGACCGGGCGGTGCTGCGGTATGACCACCGCGACGTGCACATAAACCGTGAAATCACGCGTGCGGAATTCGAAGGCTGGATCGCCCCTGACCTGAAGCAGTTTGATGATGCGGTGGGGCTGGCGCTGGAACGGGCGCAACTGCCCGCGACCGCGATTGACCGGGTGTTCCTGACAGGTGGCACATCGTTCGTGCCTGCAGTGCGCGACCTGTTCAACCGTCGGTTCGGGGCGGAACGGGTGGATACGGGGAACGAATTCGTATCAGTTGCCGAAGGGCTGGCCCTGATCAACGCCTGAAGGTGAAATGAAAGCATAAAGGTTTCTGGTGAAGCTTTTTTCAAAAAGCTTCGGGACATGTCGCCTTGCCAAAAAAAACCGTTTCCCTGATTTCTTCTTGAACTTGTAAGCCATTTTCACAGGCTGCGATTGTCTTGGTCATCCATGGACAATCATGATCCGCCACTGTCAGTGGCCGTATGATCCGCGTCTTCATGAAGGGGAGAGAGTATGCCATGATCGGGCTGAAAGGTCGGCGGCATTATCAATCCCATGGCGGCTGCCTGTCATGCAGTCCAGTTGTGTTGCGACGGGCCGGGAATGGAGAGCATGTGCATGTGGGCTGAAGGCGGGGAAACGGGATGAAGAAGATTACATGGGCAATTGGCGTCATGGCCGGGGCGCTGGTCTGTGGCTGTATTGCCCGTGCCGGAAGTTCCCCCGATGTGCTGTGGCATATCGTGCATGAAAAATGCACGGTGCAGGCGAATGCCGGCCCGTGTGAGGAAGCCGATACGCATGCCGGTTACGCCGTGCTGAAGGACCGTGTCGGGGTCGGGCAGTACCTGCTGATCCCGACGGAACGGGTCACAGGTGTGGAAGATCCCCTTGTTACGCGTCCGGACGCGCCGGATTACTTTGCCTACGCATGGCGGCAGACGGCCCGTGTCAATGGCAGGCTGCCCCATCCGCTACCGCCAGAGGATATGTCCCTGGCCATCAATTCGGCCTACGGACGTAGCCAGAACCAGTTGCATATCCATGTCGATTGCATCCGTCCCGATGTCAAGGTGGCGCTGCACTGGGCATCGCCGCGCCTTGGGCGCGACTGGACCGCCCTGCCACTTGCCGGGCATGCCTATCGTGCCCGTCTGGTCAGTGTGGGGGATCTGTCAGGTGCGCGGCCCTTCGGGCTGCTGGCGCACGATCTGGCGGACCCGACACGGGAAATGGGACAGCATACACTGGTTGTCACCGCCATCAGGCAACCCGATGGGCAGACGGCTTTCGTGATGCTGGATGACCGTGTTGACATCGCCCATGGCGATCTTGCGTCAGGCGAAGAACTGCAGGACCACGAGTGCCGGATACAGCATTTCCCCTGATTCCTCAGGGCAGGAATTTCATGTGGATAACCAGATAGGTCCTGTTCACATTTTCCTATAGTCGGGCCGCAGGGAACCCGTTAGGGCAGGAAGCCATTGTACTGTCCGGGCCGGGTAAGGCAGGACAGGCGTGCTGTCGTTTCTTTCTTCAATCCGGACCCGTTGTGACCAAGGAAATACATATGTCTGGTGTTCCCCTTCCATTTTCAGGAAAAGTAGCCGTAGTAACCGGCGCCGCAGGTAATATCGGCCTGGCGGTGGCGACCCGTCTGGCCAGACAGGGCGCTGATCTGGCGCTGTTGGATGTTGATGCGGCCAAGCTGGAACAGGCGCGTGCGACACTGCTTGAACATGACGTGCGCATTAATATCTATACCTGCGACGTTACGAATGATGAACAGGTCCGTCAGACGGTCGAAACCGTGGTGGCGGAACTGGGACAGATCGACTTTCTGTTCAACAATGCCGGTTATCAGGGGGCTTTCGCCCCGATACAGGATTATCCCGCAGCCGATTTCGCCCGCGTCATGCAGATCAACGTGTGCGGCGCGTTCCATGTGCTCAGGCATGTTGCACGGCATATGGTCGCGCGTAAATCTGGCGGAATCGTCAATACCGCCAGCATGGCGGGCGTGCAGGGACCGCCCAACATGGCGGCGTACGGGGCATCCAAATTCGCCATCATCGGCCTGACCGAAGTGGCGGCAAAGGACCTGGCCCCATACAATATTCGTGTCAACGCCATAAGCCCCGCCTTCATGGGGCCAGGCTTCATGTGGGAGCGGCAGGTGGACCTTCAGGCGAAGGCCGGAAGCCAGTACTTCTCCACCGATCCCAAGGAAGTGGCGCAGCAGATGATCGGCAGCATCCCCATGCGGCGCTATGGCAACATTAACGAAATTCCCGGCGTGGTGACGTTCCTGTTCAGTGATGATTCCAGTTACATGACCGGCGTCAACCTGCCCATTTCCGGCGGTATCTGACCGGTCAGTCCCGGCAGGCTGTCAGAATGCGCTACAGCCTGCCGTAATGGACAGTCCGACGGACTGCTGCTGGAAACGGGTGCGGTAGTCCTGCCGGATGGCCGCGATGCGGTCGGACAGGTCAGGGATCGGTGGGGTGACAATCCAGATGATATGGCTGGGTTCATGCCCGACCCGTCCTGTTTCACGATCCTGCCACTGTCCGTCTGCCTGGAATACCGACAGCCCGGCGGGAAAGCGCGGCGTTACGGTATCGCGCAGGAAGTCACTCCATTCATGTTTCGCAGTTTTTATCCCGTGCGTACGATACATCCCGAACATAAGCGATACCCGCAGGCCCATCTGACCATGTACCGCAGAACAGGTCGATCCCAGCATGTCGGGTGCGGCGGCTGGCGGGGCGGCTATCGGCAGGTCACGCGCCATGGCGGCGTGTGCCCATCCCGGTATTGCCAGTGCCGCAAGCACGATCGGCATGAAACGCCGGTTATGCCAGCGTGGTGACGTGATGGGTGGAACGTTCTGGCGCGTCATTGTCTATTCCGATGTTATTCAGGGCCTTGTTACGGAAACAGGATAATATGTCCTGCGCCCCTTGACCAGAGTATCGGGATGACGCCAACCGTCCTGATCGCGCATGGTTTTTTCCCACCAGCGGATGGCCATGTCCCTGGTTTCATGCATGTCAGGGCACGCATGGCGGATGCGGAAACACGATATGTCTGCTCCGCACCCGTTATCAAAAGACAAATACAGTCTGCACGTTCTGAAGATATGTGTGGTGCAGGTTTTTTCAAAAATCTCCATAAAACGTCGCCTTTAAAAAGATAAGGCGACGCCGGGAACTTTTATATTTCAGCATTATGTTATTTTTTAACGCCTCTTTCCACAATGCAGGACCGCATGGCGTTATGCTGGCGGGACGCGATACATGACACACAGCTTGTTGCCGGTCGGGTCGCGCAGGTAGGCAAGGTAGAGGTCGCCTGATTCATGGTGACGGATGCCCGGCGGGTCTTCGCATGTTACGCCGCCATTGGCCACGCCCGCCGCATGCCACGCGCGCACGGCGTCTTCCGAACGGGCATGAAGGCCGATCGTCCCGCCATTGGCGGCGGTGGCAGGCTGGCCATTGACCGGCTTGGTCACGACCAGGCGGCCGGTGCGATCGGCATAGACCAGACGCCCCTTGGCATTGATTTCCGACGGTGGCACATCGAGGGCTTCAAAGGTGCTGTCATAGAATTTCTTCGAGGCTTCAATATCGTTCGAACCGATGACGATATGGGTAAACATGAAAGTTTCCTCTGTTCTGTCCGGATGCGATCATGGCATAGGCCACGACAGGGCGGCAACCGCGTCACGGCGGGGAATAAGCGTGGACCGGGGAGCAATTTTTTGTAACAATACCGGATGGGATCAGCGATCAGGCTGATCAGTGACCTGACATGTTTGCGAAAAAAGGAAAACCATGCGTCTTATTGCTTCACTGGCCGTCGTGACCGGACTGGTTGCAGCACCACTTGGCGCGCATGCGGCATCGCTGCATACGGACTGGGAAAAATACAAGGCAACCCGTGCGTTCAATCATCTGTCCGCTGATGGCCAGCGCGCGATGGCTGATATCCTGAATGCAAAGCAGACCCTGGATGCAGGCCAGACCGATGCCGCCATTCCCGCGCTGTATGACGCGACAAAGCGCCTGACCGCCGCAGGCAAGGCGAATGGCAGGTTCATGGCCGCTGAAAACAGCCTGCAGCCAGCCCCCCGGCATCCCGCCCCCAGCGGGCATGTAGCGGGCACGACGCCGGTCGCATGGCTGCCGGTTGGTGGTGAAGTTATTGGCAGCGAAACGCTGGCGCCGGAAAAGAAGGCCGCCATTTCCACCGCCAATGCCCAGCTGAAGGCAGGCAAGACCCAGCAGGCTGCGCAGACGCTGCAGGTCGTGGCGGAAGATGCCGACTTCATCATGGCGATCGCGCCGCTGGACCAGACGCTGGGCGCGGTTAACCGTGCCACCGTCTTTACCGAAGCCCGCCATCCGCAGGAAGCATCAGCGGCGCTGCAGCAGGTTCTCGACAGTCTTGTCTTCGTATCGGAAGACTTTGCTGAAACGGCCATCCCCGATCAGGGGCGCAGGCAGGCCCCGGCCAGTAAATAACCGGCCAGCCAGGCCGGGCGCCCCGCCATGTGCAGGGCGCCCGGAGACGGGCGTCATTCCTCCCCGCCCACTTTTTTCTTCTTGCGCTCGGCGTCCACGCTCAGACGCTGGAACACGCCAAGGGATATGACAATCGCCGTCGCCACCACCAGCAGGCTGGCGGGATACAGGATATCGGATGGCGCGCCGGTATTGGTTTCAAAAACACCAACCAGCCCTTCTATGAATACCGCGATGATGATGGTGGTAATGAATTTGGTCAGGCTGGCGCGTGCTTCGCCCAGACTTTTCTTGCCGCTTGTCTGTATGACCTCCTCTTCCACGAAATATTTCGCAACGTCGAACACCGCGACTGCAATCACGACATAGCTTATGGCCTGCAATATGGCGTTCCGCCCCGCATGCCACGAATGACCCAGCGCGGACAGCAGGTCGATCATGCCGAATGTCAGGAGCAGGAGCGCCAGCAGCATGAGCATGACACTTGCGCAGGCAAAGGCGAAGCGTGACAGATGTTGCATTGAGTGGTTCCGTCATTCCTGTGGGCGGGTTGTGCAGGTGACTTTTCGGGCCGGGGCGTGCCCGGGGTCGCGCTGACAGTCATAGCCTGTCTTTTCACATGCTTTCCGCCTGCAACGGTTTCAAGGGAAGAATGGGGGACGTTCCGGTTTTTATATTATGAACCCGATACCCAATTCATAAACCAGTGATGTAATATTATTTTTTTATTTTGATGGATGGCGCCGGAACCGTCCACGCCCTGTTCCGTTGATCTGTTTACAGCGTGGGTATGCACGATTGCTTCCCCATCATGGCCCCGGTCGGGGCCGGGGAAAAACAAGGATCTTATAAGGCAACCGCGCTGTAAAAAGGTGAACGATCATGGTTTATCGCATCAACCAGCGCGAACGCACCAGTCTGACAGCAATGGCCTTCACCGACCGTCATGGCGGCGCGGCTGCGCACAAGCCGGGCAACTGCGTCGATGCTTCCCGGCATGTGGCGGCAGCCGGCTGCCGGGGTGGGCGGTACGATGCGGGCTACGGCTGCGAAAAATCCTGAACGGAACGGGCGGCCCCTTTGCGGGGTCCGCTTTTTTTGGGGAAAACCGTCAGCCTGCCCGTATGTTCCGATGCAGTCGACGGTGCCCCTGCTTTCCATATCTGATTGTCCGGCCGGGATATTCATGAACGTGCCGGGCAGCATGGTCCCTGTGCCGACCTGCCGCAATGGCAGGGCCGTTGTGCGCGATCGTGTCCATTTTCAACCATCTGGAGTAATCCCAATGAAGAAAAGCATGATGGCAATGCTGGGGTTGGCGATATGCATGTCCGCTCCCGCCGTGGCACAGTCCATACCCGAAAAGACGGGGGTCAATTCCCTTATGGGCATTGCCCCGCGAACGGAGGATTTCATCAAGCTCGCCACAATCAGCGACATGTTTGAAATCCAGTCCAGTGAACTGGCGCTGCAGGGCAACAGCCCGGCCCTGACGTCATTCGCCACGCAAATGGTCGAAGACCATAAAAAGACATCCGCCGCCCTGCAGGACCTTCTGCGCAGCGGTAATGTGCAGGTACAGCCGCCAACCGCGCTTGATGAAAGCCATCAGGATGAACTCGACAAGCTCAAGGGCCTGCATGGGCGTGATTTCGCGCTACAGTACAGAACGGACCAGATTTCAGGGCACGAGGATGCCGTCTCCCTGTTCCGTCGCTATGCTGAACATGGTGAAAACGCATCCCTGAAAACATGGGCGGCCAATACGTTGCCCATGCTTGAAAATCACCTGCGGGCGGCAAGATCCCTTCCGCAATAGATGACGGGATATCGTGTTCGTGTCCATGCTGCCCCGTTGGCTGCAACTTTTCGCAATGCATGATGCTGAACCCGGATATCGGGCAAAGGATGGTTCCAATGAAGTATTCATCCGATGGAAATCCGCGCGACGGGCGTGCTCCTGTCAATCCCACCAACGCCCCGCCATTCACAACGCCTGAACAGAAACGGCATGGTTTTATTGTCGGGTGCATGGTCGTGTTCTTTGTCACGCTGATCGCCATGGTATGCTGGTTCTTTCCACAGATCCCGCTACCCAGATTCTGATACGCCGGCATGAACATGACGACATGCATGACACGAATGCCGGCCCTATACAGGGCTGGCATTTGTCCGGTTCCTGCCACATCCACCTGATCCATCCCGACATCCCCGGTTCGACCGGACGCCCCTGGCCGGATGTCGTGGCCTACGCAATTTTACGCAATGGACCTGTCATGCAGGGTCTGTAAGGTTACGGTAGTCGGATCTGGATGGAAGTGGAGTTTGTGATTACGCCTCTCCAGCGTGCAAGAGGGCAGTTCGGGCTGGACGTCAGGGCCGATGGTTCGCGCACGCGCATGGCCGACCTGGTGCAGGCGGGATGCTGTCGCCTGCTGTTTCCGCGTATCGTGGGGCAGGGGATGGAGGCCGCGACCGTCAACATATCCGGTGGCGTTGCCGCAGGCGACCGTATCGAGGGCCACCTTGCCTGTGGCGAGGGAACGGACCTGCTGGTGACATCGCAGGCAGCGGAGCGGATCTATCGCGCCCGTCCTGATGACGCGCCAGCTGAAATCGCGGTTTCATGCCATGTTGCCGCCAATGCGCGGCTGGAATGGCTTCCGCATGGCACGATCTTCTTTGATGGCAGCCGCCTCCACCGTCACATGACGGTGGACATGGCCGGCTCCGCCTCCTTCCTTTTTCTGGAAAACCGGATATTCGGCCGCAGGGGCTCGGGTGAGCACCTGTCGCGGCTGGGCGTGCGCGACCGGCTGTCCATCCGGCGGGATGGCGAACTGCTGATGGAAGACATGCTGCGGCTGGACAGCACGGATGTTTCGGCCCTGCTGGCGCAACCCGCCGTCATGGGCGGACAGGGGGCTGTTGCGACCCTGGTGCTGGTCAGCCCGCAGGCCATGGACCTGCTGCCTGCGCTGCGGTCGCGGCTGACTGCCCCCGAATGTGCGGGGTTTGCCGCCTCCGCGTGGAATGGCATGCTGGTGGCAAGGGGGCTGGCCCCCGGCGGGTGGCCGCTGGAGGTCGCGGTGCGGCACATCCTGCCCGTGCTGCGCGACGCACGGCCCATGCCGTCCACGTGGCGGTCATGATGATGGAGGCGCCGGACAGGCGCACAAGGGAACGGATCGATACATGAAGCTGACACCGCGGGAAAAGGACAAGCTGCTGATTTCCATGGCGGCCATGGTGGCCCGGCGCAGGCTGGACCGTGGCGTGCGCCTGAACTACCCCGAGGCCGTGGCCCTGATTACCGACCACGTGGTGGAAGGCGCACGCGACGGGCTGAGCGTGGCCGAACTCATGACCAGTGGGGGCCATGTGCTGACGCGCGCGCAGGTCATGCCCGGCGTGGCCGAAATGATCCATGATGTACAGGTCGAAGCAACCTTTCCCGATGGCACGAAGCTGGTGACAGTCCATGACCCGATACGCTGACCCCCTGCCCGAAGGCGCCGTGCCGGGCGAGATCCTGCCTGCCAATGGTGACATCACCCTGAATGAAGGGCAGCCGCGTCGTGTGCTGCGCGTCACCAATACCGGTGACCGCCCCGTGCAGGTCGGCAGTCACTACCATTTTGCCGAGGTCAATCCCGCCCTGCATCTTGACCGTGCGCAGGCACTGGGCTGGCGGCTGGATGTGCCATCCGGCGGCGCGGTGCGGTTTGAGCCGGGGCAGGAGCGCGATGTGACGCTGGTCCCCCTGCGTGGGCTGCGGCGTGTGATCGGTTTCAGGGGCGATGTGATGGGGAGCGTGGGCGAATGACCCGTCTTGCACGGCATGACTACGCAGGCCAGTTCGGTCCGACCACGGGCGACCGCGTGCGGCTGGCGGATACGAACCTGCTGGTGGAGGTGGAAAAGGACTTCACCACCTATGGCGAAGAAGTCCGCTTTGGCGGGGGCAAGACCATCCGTGATGGCATGGGCCAGTCACAGGCCACCCGCGCGCAGGGGGCGGCGGATACCGTCATCACCAACGCGCTGGTTATAGACCACTGGGGCATCGTCAAGGCCGATGTGGCGCTGCGTGACGGACGGATCTCGGCGATCGGCAAGGCGGGCAACCCGGACATCCAGCCCGGGGTGGACATCATCATCGGTCCGGGCACGGAAATCATTGCGGGGGAAGGGAAGATCCTGACCGCCGGTGGCATGGACAGCCACATTCACTTCATCTGCCCACAGCAGATTGAGGAAGCGCTGGCCTCGGGCATCACCACCATGCTGGGTGGTGGCACGGGACCGGCCACGGGCACGGCGGCCACCACCTGCACGCCGGGGCCGTGGCATCTGGCCCGCATGCTGCAGGCGGCGGACGCGTTTCCCGTCAACCTGGCTTTTGCGGGCAAGGGCAATGCCTCCCGCCCCGAAGGGCTGGAGGAAATGGTCCGCGCCGGGGCGAGCTGCCTGAAACTGCATGAGGACTGGGGCTCCACCCCCGCAGCCATCGACTGCTGCCTTGGTGTTGCCGACCGGATGGACGTGCAGGTCATGATCCATACCGACACGCTGAACGAAAGCGGCTTTGTGGAAGATACGATTGCAGCCTTCCAGGGGCGCACGATCCATGCCTTCCATACCGAAGGGGCAGGCGGCGGCCATGCGCCGGACATCATCAGGGTGGCGGGACTGCCCAACGTTCTGCCGTCTTCCACCAATCCCACGCGGCCCTATACGCGCAATACGCTGGATGAGCATCTGGACATGCTCATGGTCTGTCATCATCTTGATCCCAGGGTGCCGGAAGATATTGCGTTTGCCGAAAGCCGCATCCGGCGCGAGACCATCGCGGCGGAGGACATTTTCCACGACATGGGCGTACTGTCGATGATGTCATCCGACAGTCAGGCCATGGGCCGGGTCGGCGAAGTGCCGCTGCGTACGTGGCAGACCGCCCACAAGATGAAAAGCCAGCGTGGTGCGCTGCCGGGCGATGGCGCGGCGGACAACAACCGCGTCAAACGCTATATCGCCAAATACACCATCAACCCCGCCATCGCCCATGGCCTGTCGCATGAAGTCGGGTCCATCGCGGTGGGCAAACTGGCCGACCTGGTATTGTGGGAGCCTGCCTTTTTTGGCGTGAAGCCAGATCTTGTCATCAAGGGTGGGGCCATCGCCTATGCCATGATGGGCGACCCGAACGCTTCCATCCCCACGCCACAGCCGGTTCATGGCCGCATGATGTTTGGCGGCTATGGCGGTGCGCTGACGCATACAAGCCTGACCTTCGTGTCAAACGCGGCCCTTGAAGATGATATCGGCCGGAAACTTGGCCTGCGTAAAAGTCTGTCCGCCGTTTCCAACACGCGCGGCGGGATTGGCAAGCGCAGCATGATCCATAACGATGCCATGCCGCATATCGAGGTTGATCCCGAAACGTATGAAGTGCGTGCCGACGGCGTGCTGCTGACATGCGAACCCGCCGACATCCTGCCCATGGCCCAGAGGTATTTCCTGTTCTGATGACCCGTGTTGCCGAAATCCTGCCAGCAGGTAGCTGGACACCGACTGATGCGACGGATGTGTTCGCAGCTGATTACGAAGGCCGCCATCGTCGGCGCATGATGCTGCCCCTGCGGTCGGGCGGCAGGGTGCTGCTGGAACTGGACCATGCCCGGCTGCTGCATGATGGCGAGGGCCTGCGGCTGGAAGATGGCCGTATCATACGGGTCGAGGCCGTGCCGGAAGACCTGATGGAAGTCACGGCGCACGATGCGCTGCACCTGCTGCGGCTGGCGTGGCATCTGGGCAACCGGCACCTGCCTGCGGCCATTGGGGAACGATGCATTCTGGTGCGTTATGACCATGTCATTGCCGATATGGTCCGTGGCCTTGGCGGTCATGTGCGCAACGTGCAGGCCCCCTTTGACCCCGAAAGCGGGGCCTATGCCGGGCGGACGGGCACGCATGGTCACGACCATGCCCATTCCCATGATCACGCCAGCGGCCATCACCATCATCCATATGACTGAACACGCGCCGGTCGGGCAGGATTTCCTGCGCCTGCTGTCATGGGTGTCACCCGCGTTTCCCACGGGCGGCTACGCCTACAGCCATGGGCTGGAATGGGCGGTCGAACGCGGCGCCGTGCGCGATGTGGAGACGTTGTGCGCATGGATCGGCACCCTGTTGCGGCACGGCAGTCTGGGCAATGACCTGATCATCATGCATGCGGCATGGGCTGCTGGCGCGGATGACGTGCGCCTGCGCGACATTGCCCGGTTCGCCTGCGCCTGCGCGTCATCACGTGAGCGGTATGAGGAAACAGTCTATCAGGGCGAAGCCTTCCTGCGTGCCGCAGGGGTATGGGATGTCGTGCCACCGAAGGCTGCGATGGCGGGCGTGCGCTGGCCCCTGCCGGTGGCGCAGGGACTTGTTTTCCGCCGTGGGGGCGTTGCGTGCGGGCAGGCCATGCTGTCGGGCGGGTATGCGGCGGTGGCTGCCCTTGTCTCCGCCGCTGTAAGGCTGGTGCCGCTGGGGCAGACGGACGGGCTGCGTGCACTGTCCCGGCTGGAATCCGTGCTGGCGGAAACCGCGCGGCGCGCGCAGGGCCGGACGCTGGAAGATGTTGGCGGGGCCTGTTTCGGCTCCGACCTTGCGGCCATGCATCATGAAACTCAGGAAACGAGGTTGTTCAGGACATGACAAAGGCAGAACACGGTCCGCTGCGCGTTGGTATCGGTGGCCCGGTCGGCACGGGCAAGACGGCACTGATGGATGCGCTGTGCCGCCGTTTTCGTGATGACTACAATATCGCCGCCATCACGAATGATATCTACACGCGCGAGGATGCGGAGTTCCTGACCCGCGCGGGTTCGCTGCCGCCCGAACGGATCATGGGGATCGAGACCGGCGGCTGCCCGCATACCGCCATCCGGGAGGACGCCAGCATCAACCTTGCAGGCATTGCCGAACTGACGGACCGCTTTGCGGGGCTGGATCTGGTGCTGGTGGAAAGCGGGGGGGATAACCTTGCCGCCACCTTCAGCCCCGAACTGGCGGACCTGACCATTTATGTCATCGATGTCTCGGCAGGTGACAAGATCCCGCGCAAGGGCGGCCCCGGCATTACACGCAGTGATCTGCTGGTCATCAACAAGATCGATCTTGCGCCGCATGTCGGCGCGGACCTCGGCGTCATGGATCGTGACAGCAGGCGCATGCGTGGCGAGCGGCCTTTCGTGTTCGCCAATATCCGCGCAGGTGACGGGGTGGAGGCGATTGCACGTTTCATTATCAGTCACGGTGGCCTTTGACATCGCCGTGACGTGACGATCGCGGCGTTTCCTGTGCCCTGATCCCATCCTCAATCCGGCATGGGGCGGGCAGGGTGCCGGATATATCTGTACTGACTGATTATTTTCATGAATGGCCGGGTACGCGCCCCGTTCCACGCAGCGCCGCGGGACGGGGCGCATGCATGTGGATTATGCCACGCAGGCGCGGAAAAAGGCCAGAAAAGGGTCGTTCTAAGTAATTTCACGCATCCCGCACTTCCGATGCAATTTCGTAATATTTCCCTGTCGCCAGCCAGTGACCGCAGCCACAAGGGGATGTTCATGATTGCGCCTGTATCCCGGTTTATGACGGACCGGAAGAAAAGACTGCTTCGTTGCGGCAGTATCCTGTCGGCCTGTGCCGTCATCGGTGTCGCCGCAACGCAGCAGGCCCGCGCGGGGGCAACCGTCAATTTTGGCAAGGACCAGTTCTTTACCCTTGGCCTGGGGGTCAAGGCGCAGTACCTCAGCCACGACACCACCATGCCCAAAAATGGTGACGCCGCCAGTGCGGACGACCTGCGTATCTACATGGGCGCGCAGTTCCACAAATACGTCAAATCCACCCTGAACCTTGAACGCCTGCGCGACGGGAACTGGAACGTGCTGGACGGCATCCTGCAGATCGAACGGTGGAAGGCGTTCAATATCTGGGGCGGCCGGATGCTGACGCCCAGTGACCGCTCCAACCTTGATGGCCCGTATTTTCTCAGCACTTTCGCCTTTCCGATGGTCGCGCAATATCCCGGTGCGTGGTCGGGACGTGATGATGGCATTGCCGTGTGGGGCAAGCTGCTCAAGGACCATTTCCGTTATGTCGCGGGTGTTTACCGGGGGCATAACTGGGTCAGGGGCGGTTCCAACTATGGCGAACATCCCCTGTTCGCCGCCCGGATGGAATACAACTTCCTCGATCCCGAACCCTCGGCTGCCTATTACACCGCAAGCACCTATTACGGTAAGGCGGACATCCTCGCCATTGGCCTTGCCGGACAGTACGAAACCGATGGCGTGGGCACTGCCGAGCAGAAGGGCGATTACAAGGCGTGGAACATTGATGGCCTGTTTGAAAAACGGATCGGCAAGGAAGCCCGGGGCGGCGTCTATACGCTGGAAGGGGCGTACTACCAGTATTATACCGGCGGCGTGAAGGACATCGCCGCAGGCTATGGGCAGAGATCAGCCGATTACGGCAATGTGGGCGGCATAAATGATGGTACGGCGTTTCTTGCCAGCACGGCGTACCTCATTCCCTACAGGCTGGGCTGGGGGCGCATCCAGCCGCTGGTGCGTTATCAGGAATTCCGGTTCCGGAAGGACATGTACGGCCCCGGCCACCCCAAGACCACGCAGTTCGATGCTGGCGCCAATTATGTCATGGACGGGCACAACCTGCGCTTTACCTTTGATTATGCCCGCTACAAGCCCCAGGGGTCGCGTGCCATCGGTGCCTTCCTGCTGGGCATGCAGTTCCAGTACTGACGCCGTCTTGCCAGTCACATTATTGAAAAGGCGGGCAGGCTGCCGCCACCGCCGGGAGATATCCGAATGCTGATCTTCACGCGACAGGTCATGGGTGCCGCTGTCATGCTGGCCTGCGGGTGCGCGCCGGTCATGGTGCATGCGGCGCCGAAGCCCGCGCCCGAAACGCTGGATTGCCGCCACCTGCTGGTGGAAGACGTGCGCCTGTCCGACCGCCTGGATGTATTGCAGCACAGCGAAGCCGGTGCCGTTGCAAAGGATGCGGCACCCGAGGAAAAAGGCTTTTTTGTAAAGTTTGACCCCGTGCCGGGCTTCGGCATCATGAAGGGGGCCACCCTTACCCCTGCAGGTCATCCCATTCAGGAGGATGCGACCGAGCGCAGTCTGGACAGGGTACGGCAGAAACTGGCGGATGTGCGCCGCTACGAACAGCGTAAGCTGTGTCCGGAGGTCAATGCCCCCGACATGCAGCAGGAACGGCTTTCCGATGAAGGCGCGCGCACGGCCCGGTAAGGGGCAGTTGCTATCCCTCCTGCAGCAGGCGCGATGCGGTGGCTGCGGCCGCCGCGCGCGTGCTCAGGCCGGTCTTATTGTAGATCTGCTCGATATGCTTGTCGATCGTGCGCGGGCTGACCTGCAGGATGTCGGCAATGTCGCGGCTGGTCTTGCCGCGCGATATCCATAACAGCACTTCCGCCTCCCGCGCGCTCAGGCCCAGCCGGTCGCGCAGTATCTTTTCGGGAAACAGGGCCTGTCGGGCAATGCGCAGCAGCAGTTCGTCCGGCCCGGTGGCGCCGACCAGCGTCAGGACAAACGCGTTTTCCCCCATGCTCTGGCGCATCAGCACGCCACCGGGCGCGGGCAGCGTGTCGGGCAGGGGAATGGCGGCCCCCGTCATGCCCGCCAGTTCATCCAGGATCAGCCGGGCCTGCGGGGTGGCCCACAGCACGGCGCCGGTGCGGCTGGTGGCGAACAGGAAACGCCCGGCATGGTCCAGCGCGCCATGGGCGGAACGGATGCGCGCCGCCGCTTCCATCCGCACGCCGATGCGGGCCATGACTTCCTCCAGCCGCAACGGTTTTGTCACGTAATCCGCGGCACCGGCTTCAAAGGCGCGGATGACGTGTTCCGTCTCGGTCAGGCCGGTCATGAAGATGATGGGCACCGCAGTCAGCCGCATGTCATGGCGCAGGGCGGCGCACACATCCCACCCGTTCATGCCGGGCATGAGGGCATCGACCATGACCAGGTCGGGCACGGTGCGCGCGGTCACTTCCAGTGCCGTACTGCCGGACTGCGCCAGCAGGACGGTATAGCCGCCTTCCGCCAGTTTCTCATCCATCAGGCCAAGTACGGCAGGGTCGTCATCAATGACGAGGACGGTCTTGCGCGATGTATCGGGCGTTGTCATGGCGCGGGTGGCTCCAGATGATGGCGCAGGGCTTCCAGTTGATAGGCGGCGGCAAGTTCACACAGCGGCGCGATGGCCTCACGCAGGGCGGGATTTTCGGTCTGGAGCGTAAGGAGACGCTCACGCACGCGCCGCATGTTGCCGCCATTGAGCAGCGCCAGCAGCGCCTCACGCTCCGCCTCCGGCAGTGCTGTCGCGGGGATCGGCGGCCCATCGGCCGTTTCAGCCGTATCGACTGTCGGGAAATTCCATGACAGGTCAAGCATCCGCCCGATTTCGGTCACAAGCACGGACAGGTTCACCGGCTTGCCCAGCACGGGACAGTCATCAAGCGAGGGGACATGCCGGTTCGCGCTTTCCACCAGATTGCCGGTCAGGAACATGATCGGCACGGCGGCAAAGGGCGACTGCCGTATGCGCAGCGCAAGGTCGCGTCCGTCCATGCCCGGCATGGACAGGTCCAGCAGCAGCAGGTCCGGCCGCACGAAGGGCAGGCGGTCAAGACATTCCGTGCCACTTTCCGCGCCCTCGAACACGAAGCCGCACCGTTCAAGGATTTCGCGCATGATCAGCCGGTGTTCGGCATTGTCATCCACCACCAGCACGGTGCGCAAGGGCCCGTCATACCCGACCGGGAAGGCCGGTAGCTGCGGGCAAGTTCCACCTGCCGGTCCGACAGCATCAGGCGCACGCGAAAGCGCGATCCTGCGCCCGGCGTGCTGGTAAATGTCAGTTCACCGCCAAGGATTTCCGTCAGCAGTCTGGTAATGGTCAGCCCCAGCCCGGTGCCCGGCACGCCCGCGCTGCCACTGCCGCGTTCGAAGGGTTCGAATATGCGGCCATAGTCTTCTTCCGCAATGCCGGGGCCGGTGTCGGCTATGATGAATTCCGCGATCTGCCCGTGCCAGCGCGCCGTGAATGTCACGCTGCCACGGCGGGTGAACTTGACCGCGTTGGACAGCAGGTTGAGCAGGATCTGGCGCAGGCGGTGTTCGTCGCACGTCACCACGGCGGGTAGGTAGCCGGGTTGCCAGATCAGATTCAGCCCCTTGGCCATTGCCTGCGGGCGGATCATCTGGGCGACGGATTCAAGGAAGGCGGGCAGGGCGATGGTATCGGCATGGAGTTCGATACGTCCGGCCTCGATGCGCGATATGTCTAGCAGGCCGGACAGGATGCTGGTGATGTGCTCGCCACTTTCACGCATGATGCCCAGCGCCTTGTGGCGTTCGGGCGGCAGGCGCGCATCATGCTGCAGAAGCTGGATGTAGCCCATGATGGCGTTCAGTGGCGAGCGGATTTCATGGCTTATGCCACTGATATAACGGGTTTTGGCCAGACTTGCCGCTTCCGCTTTTTCCCGTGCCAGCTTGAGGGCATGGTCGGTACGGCGGCGGGCACGGATTTCGTTCATGAGCAGGCGCGTCTGGTGCAGTGTTTCATGCGTGGCGGTGCGTCGGCCTTCCTGCGCCATGACCAGCAGCCACGCCCCGACGGCGCAGGCCACGAATACAAGCAGCACCGTGCCATTCCATGGTTGCCCCATCCGCCATGCCACCAGCCCGAGGCCAAGCGTGATACCGCCCAGCATGAGCGAAAATCGCCCGCCTGGCGCCATCACCCGGCGGCGCAGCGCGGGCGGCAGGATGCGCAGGGGGGCGGCCATCTGCCGGTTCATGCGGGTGGAGACCGGCTTGCAGCGATCGCGGCAGCGTCCGTCAAGCGAGCAGCACAGCGAACAGATCGTGCCGCCATAAGCAGGGCAGGGCGCCATGTCCTCCGGTTCGAACGTATGTTCGCATATGACGCATGTCATGGCCGGGCGGCTGTTCCAGTCGGCTGGCTGCCGGCGCGCCAGATAGGTGCGGCCATGGGTCAGCCATGCCAGCAGGGGGGCCGTGACGCAGGCTGCCGCCAGCGTAAGGAACGGGGCATAGGCGCTGGCGTAAATGCCAAAGACCCCCAGGTAGGCGGCCATGCCCAGACCCGCCGCCAGCCCCCATGCACCCAGCCCCACAATATTGAAATCCGGCAGCAGCGCCCGCTTGAACTCCACCAGCGCGGGGCTGAGGCCAAGCGGCTTGCATATGGTCACGTCCCCCAGGATCGCGCCAATCCACGCACATGCCAGCACGCCATACAGCGTGATGCCGGTCTGGATGGTGCTGACCAGCCCCGCTTCCATCAGCACAAGGGCGATGGCGACATTGAATACGACATAGAACACCCGCCCCGGATGGGTATGCGTCAGGCGCGAGAAGAAATTCGACCATGCCAGCGACCCGGCATAGGCATTGGTTATGTTGACCTTGACCTGCGCCAGCGCGACCAGCACGACCGTCAGGAACGTGGCCAGTGGGGCCGGCGTGAACGTGCCCCATGCAAAGCGGTACATAAGGCCGGGCTGCACCGCCTGCGTTGCGGAAAAACCGGCCCGCAGGATGATCCATGCAAGGAATGATCCCGCCAGCAGCTTGAACGCGTCCAGCACCACCCAGCCCGGCCCCCCCAGCACCAGCGCGGTCCACCATTGCCGCCGGTTGGCGGCGGCTGGCGGCCTGGCTGTGGCAAGTCTTCTGCCGGAGGGCAATCCCCTCCATGCCTCGGCCTTTGTCGTGTCGCTGGCGGGCAAATACCTGGCCTATGCCATGCTGGCGCTATCGGTTGACCTGGTATGGGGATTTGCCGGGATCCTGACGCTGGGCCATGCGGCGTTCTTCGCGCTGGGGGGATATGCCATGGGCATGTATCTCATGCGCGAGATCGGGGCGCGGGGTGTTTATGGCAATGCCAGCCTGCCCGATTTCATGATTTTCCTCTCATGGAAAAGTCTGCCGTGGTACTGGTGGGGGTCGGAGCATTTTGCATGGGCCGCCTTTCTGGTGCTGGCCGTGCCGGGGGTTCTGGCGGGGGTGTTCGGCTGGCTTGCCTTCCGTTCGCGCGTGTCGGGGGTGTACCTGTCCATCATCACGCAGGCGCTGACCTATGCGCTGATGCTGGCGTTTTTCCAGAATGGGCTGGGCTTTGGCGGCAATAATGGCCTGACCGATTTCAAGGATATCCTTGGCGCCGACCTGCATGCGCCCATGACGCGCGCCGTGCTGCTGGTGGTGACGGGTGTGCTGCTGGCCGCCAGCCTGCTGGCTGCGCGTTTCGTGGTGGGCAGCCGGTTCGGCAACCTGCTGGTGGCCGTGCGCGATGCGGAAAACCGCACCCGCTTCCTTGGTTACCGCCCCGATCAGGTCAAGCTGCTGGTGTGGGTGTTTTCCGCCATGATCGCGGGGCTGGGCGGCGCGCTGTATGTCACGCAGGTGGGTATCATCAACCCCGGCGAGTTCGCGCCCGCCAATTCCATTGAATCCGTGATCTGGGTGGCGGTCGGTGGCCGTGGCACGCTGTGCGGGGCGGTGCTGGGGGCGATACTGGTCAATCTGGGCAAGACGCTGTTTACGGCGTGGCTGCCGGAATTCTGGCTGTACGGGCTGGGGCTGCTGTTCATTTGCACCACGCTGTTCCTGCCGCAGGGGATCATGGGGCTGTGGCGACATGTCCGCAAGCCTGCGCCGGAGGAGGTGACGCCGGAAGTGTCGGATACGCAGGGAGACGAGACATGACGGATGATCTTCTGCTGGATGTGCGCGACGTGAGCGTGACGTTTGACGGTTTCCGCGCCATCAACAACCTCAGCCTGTCGCTGCGCCCGGGCGAGATGCGCGCCATCGTGGGGCCGAACGGGGCGGGCAAGACGACCATGATGGACATCATTACCGGCAAGACCCGTCCCGATACCGGCACCGTGCGCTTCAGGGACCGCGACCTGACGCGGCTGGATGAACCGTCCATCGCCCGGCTGGGCATCGGACGCAAATTCCAGAAGCCAACCGTGTTCGAGGCCCTGAGCGTGAGCGAAAACCTGCTGCTTTCGCTCAAGGGCATCCGTTCGCCCTTTGCGGTGCTCATGGCGCGCCGGAGCGAACGCGAGCATGAGCGCATTGCGCACCTGCTGCAACTGACGCGCCTGCAGGCCATGGCCGACCAGCCGGCAGGCGGCATGAGCCATGGCCAGAAGCAGTGGCTGGAGATCGGGATGCTGATGGGACAGGAACCGGATCTGCTGCTGGTGGATGAACCCGTGGCCGGCATGACCGATGCCGAAACCATGGCCACGGCTGACCTGCTGCGTGAAATCAACCGTACGCGCAGCGTGGTGGTGGTGGAACATGACATGGATTTCGTCCGTGCCCTGGGGGTGACCGTGACAGTGCTGCATGAAGGCTCCGTGCTGGCCGAAGGCACGCTGGATGAGGTCAGTGCCGACCCGCGCGTGATCGAGGTCTATCTTGGGCGCTGAATATCGCGCCCGAAGCAGGAAAGGAGGCAATGCGCATGCTCGGTGTTAAGGATGTGCATCTGCATTACGGTGCGGCAATCGCCCTGCGCGGGGTTTCCATCGAAGCGCGCGCGGGCGAAGTGACATGTGTGCTGGGGCGCAATGGCGTGGGCAAGACCAGCCTGATCCGCGCCATAACCGGCATGCACGCCATAAGTTCGGGCCGGATCGAATGGGAAGGCGAGGACATAACGAAACTGGCCGCCTATGACCGCGCCAGCCGTGGCATCGCCACAGTGCCGCAGGGGCGCGACATCTTTCCACTGCTGAGCGTGCGTGAGAACCTGGAAACGGGATTCGGTCTTCTGCCACGCGGGCAGCGCAGGGTCCCTGACGAGATATTCGACCTGTTTCCCGTTCTGGCGCAGATGCTGGACCGCCGGGGCGGCGACCTGTCGGGCGGCCAGCAGCAGCAGCTTGCCATTGCGCGCGCACTGGTGATCCGCCCGCGCCTGCTGGTGCTTGATGAACCGACCGAAGGGATCCAGCCCAGCATCATCAAGGATATTGGCACCATCATCGGCATGCTGCGCGACCGGGGGGACATGGCGATCGTGCTGGTCGAGCAGTATTTTGACTTTGCCTTTGAACTGGCTGACAGCATCGCCGTGCTGGACCGTGGCAAGGTCGTGCTGGCGGGGCAGGCGTGTGATCTCGTGGCGGAGGACGTTCGCTCCCACATCACGATCTGACCCTGCGGGACCGCCAGAAGGGCGCAGATATGACAGGCGCGCCCGTCATCCCCTGCCACCCTGCCGGTGCGCGGTCCGTTTTACAGCGTGCTGACCGCGCGCCACAGGTCGATTTTCCCGTCCCGCGCATACTGGTCGATCAGGGTAAGTTCATCCGTGCTGAAGGACTGGTTCGCCAGCGCATCCAGCGAATTGTCCAGTTGCGCGACATTGCGCGCGCCGATCAGGGCGGATGTCACGCGCGGGTCGCGCAATACCCACGCAATGGCCATCTGCGCCAGGCTCTGCCCGCGTTTTGCGGCGATATCGTTCAGTGCTCGGACATGGGACAGGTTGTCCTCGCTCAGCATGTCGTGGCTGAAGGAGGAGTTGGCTGTCGCACGTGATCCTTGCGGTACGCCATGAAGGTACTTATTGGTCAGCAGCCCCTGCGCCAGTGGCGAAAACGCAATGCACCCCACCCCCAGTTCCGCCAGCGTATCCAGCAGGGAGACCTCGATCCAGCGGTTCAGCAGGGAATAGGACGGCTGGTGGATCAGCAGCGGCACGCCTTGCGCGCGCAGCAGTCCGGCCGCCTCGCGCGTGCGTTCGGGGCTGTAGGATGAAATGCCCACATACAGCGCCTTGCCCTGACGGACCAGTTGCACAAGCGCGCCGACCGTTTCCTCCAGCGGGACATCGGGGGTGGGGCGGTGTGAATAGAAAATATCCACGTAATCCAGTCCCATCCGCTTCAGGCTCTGCTCGGCGGAGGCAAGGATGTGCTTGCGTGATCCACCTTCCCCATACGGGCCGGGCCACATGTCCCACCCCGCCTTGGATGAAATGATCAGTTCATCGCGATGCGCCGCAAGGTCGTGTTTCAGGATCGCGCCGAAATTTTCTTCGGCCGATCCGTAGGGGGGACCATAATTGTTCGCCAGGTCAAAATGCGTCACCCCCCGGTCAAACGCCCGGCGGATCACCGCGCGTCCGGTTTCGAACACGTCCTCCCCACCAAAATTGTGCCACAGCCCCAGCGATATGGGCGGCAGGCTTATCCCGGAATGGCCACAGCGGCGGAACCGGGCATGTGCGTATCGCTGTGTATCAGGAACCCATGTCACGGGCGGTCTTCCTTCTGTCAGGTGGGGATATAAGGCGGGAACTGATTGATCCCGCATGACCCTGCCCCTGTCCAGAGGGTAGGGACGGGAATTGATCGCGCGCGACCGCAGCAGCGGGCCGCGTGCAACCGCCCCGGACAGTGCGCGTTCGCCCCGTAATGGGCGCGTATCCACCACCGTGACGCCCGCCTCCAGCACGAATGCAGCGCCATGAGCGATATGACGGCACCATGCAACACCAGTAGTGGGGAACAGGCGGTGACCGATCTGGCGCTGGACCTGCACTGGACATGGAATCACGCTACAGACCGGCTGTGGCGGCAGCTTGCGCCTGATATATGGGACCATACGCGCAATGCGTGGGCCGTGCTGCTCAATACGCCGCGCAGCCGCCTGCGCGCCCTGCTGGCCACGCCCGATTTTCGTGACATGCTTGACCAGCTGGTGCGCGCCCATGCCGAAAGCCGGGAAAAACCGGCATGGTTCACGCAGGCCTGCACCATGGCGCCCCCGCCCACCATCGCCTATTTCAGTATGGAATACATGCTGGACGAGGCCCTGCCCATCTATTCCGGTGGGCTGGGAAACGTGGCGGGGGACCAGCTGAAGGCCGCCAGCGACCTTGGCGTGCCGGTCGTGGCGGTGGGGCTGCTGTATGCGCAGGGGTACTTCCGGCAGGGTTTTTCCACGACAGGGCAGCAGGAAGCCCTGTATCCCATCAACGATCCCGCCCAGTTGCCGATTACCCCCGTATGTGATGGCAATGGCGACCGGCTGCGCGTGCCGTTCCGTATTGCTACGGGGCAGATCTGGCTGCGCGCATGGCGTGCGCGGGTGGGCCGGACGGTCCTTTACCTGCTGGACACCAATGACCCCGACAACCCGCCCGCCATCCGCTGCATTACCACCCAGCTTTATGGCGGGGACGACACCCTGCGCCTGCGTCAGGAAATGGTGCTGGGCATAGGGGGATGGCGCCTGCTGCGCGTGCTGGGCCTGCGGCCGGATGTCTGTCACCTTAATGAAGGCCATGCCGCCTTTGCCGCCCTTGAGCGCGCCTGCGGACTGATGGAGGACCTTGGCATCCCCTTTGCCCATGCCCTGACCATCGCCCGTGCGGGCACGGTCTTCACCACCCATACCGCCGTGCCCGCCGGATTTGACCGCTTTGCCCCCGAACTGGTCCGGCGGCATCTGGATTTTTACGCCCGTAATGACCTGCGCACGGACATCGCCGAGATCCTCGTGCTGGGACAGGGGGAGGGGGCCGCCCCGGATGCACCCTTCAACATGGCCTGGCTGGCGCTGCGCGTCAGTGGTGCGGTCAATGCCGTCAGCCGCCTGCATGAACAGGTCAGCCGTGCCCTGTTCAACCCGCAGTTTCCCCGCTGGCCGCAGGGCGAGGTGCCGGTTTCCCATGTCACCAACGGGGTGCATGTGCCCACGTGGGACAGCGCTGCCGCTGATGCCCTGTGGACGAGCGCCACGGGCAAGGACCGCTGGCTTGGCACGCTGGAAGAAGTGGAGCACGGCATCCGCGCCATCCCCGACCATGATCTGTGGCACAGCCGCATGCAGGCCCGCGCGGCACTGGTCAGGTTCATGGTGGGGCAGCACAGCGCGCGGGCCTGCTTCATGGGCGGGCGGCATGAATGCGGCATGCCGCCGCCAGCGTTCGGCCCGGATGTCCTGACCATCGGGTTTGCGCGGCGTTTCGCCACCTACAAGCGTCCCGACCTGCTGCTGCATGATCCCGACAGGCTGGCCCGTATCCTGACCCGCGCGGACCGGCCCGTGCAACTGGTGATCGCGGGCAAGGCGCACCCGCGCGACATGGCGGGACAGGCGCTGATTACCCGGTGGATGGAGTTTATCCGCCGTCCGGATGTGCAGGGGCATGCGACCTTTCTGGTGGATTATGACATGTCCATTGCGCGACGGCTGGTGGAAGGGGTGGACCTGTGGATCAATACGCCCCTGCGCCCGTGGGAAGCCTGTGGCACCAGCGGCATGAAGGTCCTTGTCAATGGCGGCCTGAACGTGTCCGAACCCGACGGGTGGTGGGCGGAAGCAGGTGCGCCGGACGTGGGATGGGTCATTGGCGGCGGCATGGACCATGGCGAAGGCCCATCGCGCGACGCCCATGATGCGGACAGCCTGTACACCCTGCTGGAACGCGACATCGTCCCCCTGTTCTACCAGCGCGACGGGGATGGGGTGCCACAGGGATGGGTTGCGATCATGCGCGAAAGCATGGCGCGTCTGACCCCGCGTTTTTCAGCCAACAGGGCAGTGCGGGACTATACGCACGGGTTCTATCTGCCTGCCGCCGCCGCCTATCGCGCGCGGCTGGCCGATGGCGGGACGAAAGCAGCCGATATCGGGCGCTGGCGGCAGGCAATGGCGGCAGGATGGGCGGACATACGCTTTGGCGCGTTGCAGGTGACGCGCGTGGCGGATCGCTGGCATATCCATGTTGACCTGCATCTGGGGTCGATTACGCCCGATATGGTGCGGGTCCAGCTTTATGCCGATGTTCCCGCCGGCCCCCCCATCATCGTGCCCATGACACCGGCGGCGGGCGGACGGGACGGGTCTGTGGCCTATGGCGCGGAAGTGGACGCCAGCCGGCCTGCAACGGATTACACGCCACGGGTCACGGGCTTTCACCCTGATATGTCCATTCCACTGGAAGCGTCCTTCATCGCATGGCAGAAATAGACATGATGGCCGCAGGCGGGAAATAATAGTTCCGGTTCTGTATTTGGTCGTGTCGCCACATAATTGCCGTTTTATTATATGCGAACATATTTTTGAATATTGCAAAGTAATGACGCAGCGGCAGCATGATCACATAACCGTGTTGGTGAGACCATGCCGGTAATGACCCGTTAACTGTCACAGAACCAGAAAATATGACCGGTTTTTCCCCCTGCAAGGAAACAGGCCGATGGTCCGTGCGGTTACCCCTTTCTTTTCCCCGATCCGGCTGCTGTCCGTCACGGCAGAGATGTTTCCCTTCGTCAAGACAGGGGGCCTTGGTGACGTAACGGGGTCGCTGCCCATGGCGCTTGCGCCCTATGGTGTCATGGTCACGACGCTGCTGCCCGGTTATCCCGCCGTCATGGCGGCGGCGCGTGAACGGCGGGTGGTTGCCCATGTGGACAGCCTGCTGGGACATGCCGCCACGCTGTGGTCCGCCACCGTGGACGGGCTGGATCTGCTGATCCTTGACGTGCCCGCCCTGTTTGACCGTCCGGGCAACCCGTATATGTGCCCCGATGGGCAGGACTGGCCCGATAACGGCATCCGTTTCGCGGTCCTGTCGCGCATGGGCGCCGATATCGCGCAGGGCCGGATCGACCAGTACCGACCCGACATCGTGCAGGCGCATGACTGGCAGTCCGGCCTTGTGGCGGCCTACCTGTACCATGACGGCATCGCGCTGGGCACGCCGCGCCCGCCCGTTGTCCAGACCATCCATAACCTTGCCTTCCAGGGGCGTTTCCCCGCGTCCTGCCTGGCGGAATTCGGCCTGCCGCCGGAGGCGTTTTCGGTCGAAGGGTGCGAATGTTATGGCGCGATCAGCTTCCTCAAGGCCGGGCTGTATTATGCCGACCGGATCACCACAGTTTCCCCCAGCTACGCGCAGGAAATCCAGACACCCGAAGGCGGCATGGGGCTGGACGGGCTGCTGCGCCACCGCAGCGACCGGCTGGAGGGCATCCTGAACGGCATCAACACCGATACGTGGAATCCGGCCAGTGATCCCGCAGTCCATTTCCCCTACGTCGTGGGGGATATGATCGGGCGCGCGCCCAACAAGCGCGACCTGCAGGCGGAATTCGGCCTGTGGGCGGACCCGAATGCATTCGTGATCGGCATTGTCAGCCGCCTGACCGCGCAGAAGGGCATAGACCTGCTGGCTGATGTCATGCCACGGCTGCTGGCGGGCAATACCCAGATTATCGTGGTGGGGGAAGGAGACCGGGACATCGAACGCGGCCTTGCCGCCCTGCATCGCCAGTATTCCGGGCGGTTCGCCTGCCATATCGGGTATAGCGAGGTGCTGGGCCACCGTGTGCCGGCTGGCGTGGACGCCCTGCTTATCCCCTCGCGGTTTGAACCCTGCGGGCTGACCCAGCTTGGCGCGCTGCACTACGGGGCCGTGCCGATTGCATCGCGCGTGGGTGGCCTGGCCGATACCATTGTGGACGCCAATCCCGCCGCCCTGGCGCGCGGCGGGGCGACGGGCTTCCTGTTCACGCCGGTGGATGGGGAAACGCTGGTCGCCGGTGTCGCGCGCGCGCGCACGCTGTACCGGCGCAACCGCCCGGCGTGGCGGCAGCTTCAGCTGAATGGCGCGGGATACGATGTGTCGTGGAATGACAAGGCGGCGCATTACGTCATGCTGTTTGCCGAAGTTCTGGGCATGGATATGTCGTCGCCTGCGGCATCCAACGTGATCTGCCTGCCCGGCGGGGCGGATATGGGCATGCGCCTGCGTGAAGGCCGCAGGCGCACGATCGCCCGCAGGCCGCCGCGCCTGTCCCGCCCGCTGGCCGCGCCGTACTGACGGCGCGCGCCACCCCACCGCGTCACGACATGGACATGATGATAAAGGCCCCGGCATGAGGATCAGGCACGATGCAGCCCATTATTCCCTTCCTGAAGGCGTTGATGACCTGGTGCATGGACGCAGTAGTGACCCGTTTTCCATCCTTGGCCGACATAACATGGGCAAGGTCGATGTTGTCCGTGTCCTGTACCATGACGCGGCGCGCGTAAGGCTGGTGGTGGAGCGCCCGCGTTCGGGTGCTACGGAACGGCCCATGCGGCGTATGGGCGATACCGGGCTGCATATCGGCACGATCCCCGCCGGTGCGCGTTACCACCTGAAGATCGTATGGGCCGACGCGGTGGAGGAAACGGCCGACCCCTACGCTTTTGGCCTGCTGGTGGATGAAGTGGACCTGCGCCTGTTTTCCGAAGGGCGGCATCCGCATCTGGACCGCGTGATGGGCGCGCAGCCCATGGTGGTGGACGGGACGCCGGGCGTGCGCTTTGCCGTATGGGCGCCGAATGCGCGGCGGGTGTCGGTCATTGGCGATTTCAATTTCTGGGATGGCAGGCGCCACCTCATGCGCCTGCGCCATGGGGCGGGGGTATGGGAACTGTTCATTCCCGGACTTGGTCCCGGTGAGCGGTACAAATTCGAAATCATGACGCGTGAGGGGCATATCCTGCCGCAGAAGGCCGACCCTTTCGCCCGTTTTGCCGAACGCCCCCCGGCAACAGCGTCCGTCATCGCATCGGCGGCGGCCTTTGCGTGGCAGGACCATGAATGGATGGAACGGCGCGCGGCACGGCAGGGGGAAGATGCGCCGGTGTCCATATATGAACTGCATGTCCCTTCATGGCGCAGGCCGCAGGGCGATCCCGACCGTATCGTGACATGGCGGGAACTGGCGGCGGAACTGATCCCGTACGTGCTGGCGACGGGGTTTACGCATGTGGAACTCATGCCCGTTACGGAATACCCCTTTGGCGGGTCATGGGGGTATCAGCCGCTGGGCCTGTTCGCGCCATCGGCGCGACATGGGACACCAGCGGATTTCGCGGCCTTTGTCGATGAATGCCACCGCGCGGGCATTGGCGTGATACTGGACTGGGTACCAGCCCATTTCCCCAACGATGCCCATGGGCTGGTCAGTTTTGACGGCTGTGCGCTGTATGAACACCAGGACCCGCGTGAGGGCGTGCACAGGGACTGGAACACACATATCTACAACCTTGGCCGGCACGAAGTGCGTGGCTTCCTGATCGCCAGTGCGTTGATGTGGCTGGAACGCTTCCATATCGACGGCCTGCGGGTCGATGCGGTGGCGTCCATGCTGTACCGGGACTACAGCCGCAGGGACGGGGAGTGGATACCCAACGTGCATGGCGGCCGTGAAAACCTGGAGGCCGTGGCCTTCCTGCGGCAGCTGAACCAGACGGTGCGCGACACCATTCCCGACGCCATTACGGTGGCAGAGGAATCAACCGCCTGGCCCGGCGTTACCCGGTCGGTGGAACAGGGGGGGCTTGGTTTTTCCTATAAATGGAACATGGGCTGGATGCATGACAGCCTGCGGTTTTTCGCCCGTGATCCGCTATGGCGGAGCTATCACCTGCCTGAAATCCTGTTCGGGCTGCACTATGCCTTCAGCGAACGGTTCATCCTGTGCCTGTCGCATGACGAGGTTACGCACGGCAAGGGATCACTGCTGTCGCGCATGCCCGGTGACAACTGGCAGCGCCACGCCAGCATGCGGCTGTTCCTTGCCTTCATGTGGGCGCATCCGGGCAAAAAGCTGATTTTCATGGGCATTGAATTCGCGCAGGAAGGCGAGTGGTCGCATGATGGCCAGCCGGAATGGCATATCCTGTCCGACCCGCTCAAATCCGGCATGCGGCAGCTGGTGGCCGACCTCAACCATACATACCGCGCGCTGCCCGCGCTTCATGCGCGCGATTGCGACCCGGCGGGTTTTGCATGGGTCATTGGCGATGACACGGTCAATACGGTCATTGCGTGGCTGCGTTTCGCCCCCGGCCATGTGCCGGTCCTTGTCGTGCTCAACATGACGCCGGTTGTCCGCCACGACTATCGCGTGGGGGTGCCGGTTGGCGGTCAGTGGCGCGAGTGCCTCAATTCTGACGCCACCGAGTACGGCGGCAGCGGGATGGGGAACGGGGGATACGTCACGGCGACCGATCATGCAGCCCATGGGCACCCGTGTTCGTGCGCGCTGACGCTGCCGCCACTGGCCGCCGTGTACCTGCATCCGGCAGGGGAGATGGCATGATGCGTTTTCCGTCATCGCTCCTGCCTGGAACACCCACGCGGCTTGGAGCCAACTGGGATGGCATGGGTGTCAATTTCGCGGTGTTTTCCGCCAATGCGCAGCAGATTGACCTGTGCCTGTTCGACCCGCGCGACCGGCGCGAGATCGCACGTTTCCACCTGCCTGAATATACGGACGAAGTCTGGCACGGCTACCTGCCGGATGCGGAACCGGGGCTGTTGTACGGCTTTCGCGCCTTTGGGCCGTATGACCCGGTCAATGGCCACCGTTTCAATCCGCACAAGCTGCTGATCGATCCGTATGCCCGCCGCCTGACCGGCCCGATTTCATGGTCGGACATGCAGTTTGGCTACCGCCTGCATTCGCCGCGTGCCGACCTGTCGTTCGACCGGCGCGACAGCGCGCCCTACATGCCGCGCTGCGTGGTGGTGAATGACGCGTATGAATGGGAGGATGACGCCCTGCCGCGCGTGCCGTGGGACCGCACCGTCATCATGGAAGCCCACGTGAAGGGGCTGACCATGCGCCGCGCAATGGAACGCACCCCCCACCCCGGCACGTTCCAGGCGCTGGGGACGCCTGAAATGATCGCCCACCTGCACCGGCTGGGCGTCACCACGCTGGAACTGCTGCCCATCCAGTGCTTTGCCCCCGAACGCTACCTGCTTGAACGCGGGCTGACCAATTACTGGGGATACAACACGCTGGCGTTTTTCGTACCGCATGCGGGCTATCTGGCCAACGGTTCACCGCATGAACTGCGCGCGGCCATCCGGCGGCTGCACAAGGCCGGGATCGAGGTGGTGATGGACGTGGTCTACAACCATACCTGCGAAGGGAGCGAGCTGGGGCCCACCCTGTGTTACCGGGGGCTGGACAACGCCACCTATTACCGTCTTGTGCCGGGAAACGAACGGCACCTGATCAACGATACCGGGTGTGGCAATACGCTCAACCTGTCGCACCCGCGGGTGCTGCAGATGGTGCTGGATTCCCTGCGGTACTGGGCGAATGAATTCCATGTCGATGGCTTCCGCTTCGACCTGGCCCCCGTTCTGGGGCGCGAGCCATACGGCTTCGACCCGGGGTCCGGGTTTTTCGATGCGATCATACAGGACCCTGTCCTGTCCGAACGCAAGCTGATTGCCGAACCATGGGACCCCGGGCCGGGTGGCTACCAGTTTGGCAATTTCCCGCCCGGCTTTGCCGAATGGAACGACCGTTTCCGCGATACCACGCGCCGGTTCTGGCGTGGGGATGCAATGCAGCAGGGCGAAATGGCGGCCCGCATTGCCGGGTCGGGCGACCTGCTGGACAAGCGCGGGCGCAGGCCGTGGAGTTCAATCAACATCCTGACCACGCATGACGGGTTCACGCTGGAGGATGTGGTCAGCTACGCCGGGCGGCATAATGAGGCCAACAAGGAAAACGGGCAGGACGGCCACGCCGAAAACTACAGCGCCAACTGGGGCGTGGAAGGGCCAAGCGATGACCCCGCCATCGTAAACCTGCGTGGCCGGGTGCAGCGTGCAATGATGGCCACCCTCATGCTGTCGCACGGCACGCCCATGATTCTGGCAGGTGATGAGTTCGGCCAGACCCAGGACGGCAACAACAACGCCTACTGTCAGGATAATCCCATAAGCTGGCTGGACTGGGACCGCGCCGCATCGCCCGGGGGGCAGGCCATGATCGGGTTTGTGGCGCGGCTTTCGGCGCTGCGCCGGGCGCATCCTTCGCTGCGGGCGGCGCGTTACATGCATGGACGGCACCACCCGCTGCCCGGGCTGGCTGATATTGGCTGGTTCCGCCGTGATGGCTCGCCCATGGGGCAGGAACAGTGGGGCGAGGAAGCCTTCCACCTGCTGGGCGTGCGGCGCGCCAGCATGGATGCGCATGACGGGGTGGACATAACCTA
>Ga0157365_10000151_pt1 | contig 32656 bp, 37 predicted proteins | sample AttsexASBM3_FD_111478 | JGI IMG/M metagenome (GOLD analysis project Ga0157365, IMG submission 111478) | Fungus gardens microbial communities from leaf cutter ant in Ribeirão Preto, State of São Paulo, Brazil - Atta sexdens ASBM3 | ecosystem: Host-associated > Fungi > Mycelium > Unclassified ...
CATAAACAATCCCGCTCAGAACCCGCCTATCATCCACGCGCGGCACACCATGCACCAGCGGAAAATACGGCCTGATCTTCTCCATCTGGCGCTCGGAAAGCAAAAACACGTCACTCACAGGCCACCCTCCATCGGTAAGTCTGTGAATCACAACAGTCGGCTCAGTTCAACGAATTAACAGGTCCTGAACCTAAGGCGTTTGGCTTCGGCCAGGCGGGATACTGTGTCTGCCTCCTGCCTCGCCTTTTCCAGCGCGCTGGTGAGTGTGTCGCGCTCTTTCTCGATCGCTTCGACTGCCTCTCTGACGGCCAGTTTGCGTGAAACAGCATCAGCGACCAGCTTCGCCTTTAACTCCTGAATCTCCGCGTCCTTACGAGAAGCGGCTTGCTGCGCCTCCGTTGCCGCCCGGGCCTGGGCGAGATCGAGCGCGTTGCGCTTGTCCTGTTCCGCGAGCGCCAGTCGTTCGTGCAGTTGTTTGTCGAAATCACTGTCGCGGACCTGTTTGAGGATATCCGCATACCCGGCCTCGTCTATCTTGAAGGCCGTCTTGCAGTGGGGACAAATGATATCGTGCATGGTCGGGTCTTTCCTTGCCTGCCGGATGACGAGATCGCGACGGTCACTTCATCTGCCGGTCACCGGCCGTCCGATACACTTTCGTGGCTTCGCGTCGACCAATCGCAATGACCAGCACGGTCAGCTTGCCATCATCGACACGATAAACGAGGCGGTAGCCGGCATCCCGCAGCTTGATCTTGTAGCAGCCATGCAGATCCCCGTTCAGCGCGGCCGACGGCACATGTGGCGCGTCGAGGCGGCGGCCCAGCGCTTTCTTGAACTGGACTTTCAGACTGCCATCAAGTCTGTCCCATTCATTTTTGGCGCGCGGATCGAAATGCAGGGCGTACCGACTCACAGATCGTCTAGCGAGACCGGGATCGAAGGCAGAGGTGACGCCAGGCGCTCCCGCACGATCGTCAGAAGGTGGTGGTCTTCCTCGGACAGGACTTGCCGCTGGACCGGCAGGCGTCCGGTCTGCACCACATATTCGAAAGTCTGGCGGATCAGCTCCGAAGGGGTGACGCCCAGTTCGGCGAGACGCCGGTAGGCCTCGGCCTTCAGATCCGCGTCGATCCGGAAATTGATGGAGGTCATGCCCGTTCTCCCGCAAAAACTCGACCTGATCATATGTCTTTACGTCCGTAAAGGCAAATATGCGGACTAACCGTAAATCGGCCCCGGCTCCAAACAGCGACATCCCTGAAGCGGCGAGCCGCCCCCTGCCCTTGTTTTGGCCTATGTATGTCCTATAAACCTTATTGTGGGACATAGACAGCTGATGCGCGGGCGTGCCGACAGTAACGTAAATTTTCGATGCGTGCCTGCGCCTGACGCCGTCATATCCGACACGGGCGCTACCTTCAGTGTCGACCGTAGCCTACACCAGCCGACGATTGTCGGCCTCGGCTTCTGACCAAGGCCCGTTTTGTTCCGAACTCCTGTAGGAGCCTCCCGTTGGGCTTATGAGCCTGCTAAAATGACAGGCTTCGAGGAGGTCGAAATGCCCAACGAAAACGAAAAAAATCGCTCCACCACAGACGAGAAAGAGCGTTATCGCCCAGAAGACGGAGCGCCGCAGGACAAGGACGACAAGAGCCTACCGAAAGACGTGGGCAACCCCACCAACTGAAGCCTGAAGGGGAGATCGTGCTATGCTCGATATCCACGCCAGCGACTTACCTATAGAACCAACTATTCCGCCCAATCCCTCTGATTTGACACCGCCGCCGGGCCCAGATCGTCCTGGTCGAGAAATGCCGATCGCGCCTCCAGGCGAAGAAAACTACAGCTTCCCGCCGTACGATCCGGCGGAGGAAGGGCCATTCCCGCTACACGAGCCGGTTCTGCCGATGTCCGGGGCGCACAAGCCTCACGAACCACCGCCGATGCCTGACGATGCGAAGAAGCCAGGGTCGTTACCCACTGACCCGCAGGAGGATCAACGGACTGACAGGCCAGCGGAAGAAGGAAGTGAGACGGAAATCCTACCCGAAGAAGTCCCAAACATAATGCCTACCGAACCCAGTGGCCGTGTGGACACCCCGGATCAGCGTCCAGAGCAGGTGAAAAGACATCGCCCTTGGGGGAATGGGAACGCGGAAGCCCCCGACGGCGACCCTGAGGACCAATAGCTGACGCGTGGGTCAAAGCCACCCTGTTTTGTTGCGCAGTTACTTTCCGTTGCAGGCCGGTCTAACCCGGACCGCTCAGCGCCGTTTGGCTTTCACCATAAGAAGGAGCCCGGATATGCTCGATACAACTGCCAGCGACCTACCGACGCCACCACCAGCGCCGCCGGGTGAACCAATCCCGCCGCCGATCCCCGTCGATGATCCAGTAGGCGACCCGCCACCTACCAGACCGCCGCTCAATTCTCTGTTTGCCCTGCAAAACTACCGTTTCGTCGGGTTCGACCCGCGTATGAACGTGGCCTGTGATCTACAAGGCGATCTTCCTGTCACCCGTGATTGCGGCGTCGATAGTGTTCTCCGCTTGCTTCGAGACACGCACCGGCGCCAATACAGTGACTCATACTAACTCCTGTTTGTTAAAACCCATGTGCCCATTGTCGTAGCCCGAGGGACATGATGCGCCAGGGCTGATCGGCGAGTTGGTTCCAGGCGTGGCAGCAGATATCGACGATGTCGTCGTATGTGCGGAAAATCCGGTTCGACAGCTAGGTATTGCGCATGAACTGCCAGACGTTTTCCACCGGATTGAGTTCGGGCGGGCTTGGCGGGAGCGGCAGGATGGTGATGTTGGCGGGGATATCGAGTTTCGGGCTGGTATGCCACGCTGCCTGAGCGACGATGAGGATGGCGTGAGCGCCCGGCGCTACGGCCTGCGAGATCTCGTCGAGATCCCGGTTCATGGCGTGGAGGTTGCACCAGGGCAGGACGAGGGCCGCTCCCTTGCCCAGCGCCGGACAGATCGCTCCGAAGATCCAGGCCGAACGTGTGCGCTGATCGACAGGCGCGCGTGGACGGGTGCCGCGTCTGGCCCAGCGGCGCGTCAGCTTCGTTTTCTGGCCGACCCTCGCCTCGTCGCCCCACCAGAGTTCAATGGCCTTGCCGGGATGCTGGTCCCGGATCCCGGCTATGACGTCGGGGAAGCTTTTTTAAAAACGTCCTGGGCTTCGGGATCTTGGGCATGGTGCCGGGGGCGTCCCGTCAGAAGGCGGAAGTCGATCCCCCGGATAACGGCGCTCAGCCGGCTGCGCGAAAGAGAGGCGCCGAACTCCTCATAAAGCCACTGCCCCAGATCAGCCTGCCGCCAGCGCACCACCCCATGCACGGCAGCGATCGGGCCGTCCTCGATCCAACATAGCGGGTGTCAGGCGGGGAACGACACCGCCGCCATGATGATCCCGCACCCCATCCGGACCCTCGGCGTTGAAACGCTCCACCCAGTCCCGCACAATCTGACGATCCGTCCCGGCCAACCGGGCCGCGTCCCCGCGTGTGGCGCCGTCGTAGATCAAAACCAGCGCCAGAAGACGTCGTGCCTGGCCCGCATGCCTCGTTGTCCGCGCCAGCGCACGCAGTCCCGCCGCATCATAATCCTCGCGCAACGCTAACGCCCCGCTCATTCGGATGCCTCCCGCCCGGTTCGGCATCCTGTGAATCACAGGTCATTCCAGAACGATACCGTTAGGCAATACACATGTGAGTCAGGGCGGACCGGAGTTGGTATTAGAAACTTTTTGTGGCTGCTGCCACTCCGCAGGCGAATGGGAACGGGTCGCCATAATGCTCGGACGCGCGTTCGTTCAGGGCCAAGCGCATTCAAATTCATGTAAAAGCAAACTTATAAAGGCGCTCCGTTCTTTTTCCGATTTCTCCCAAACTTTGGAACCTCCATTGATTGGTCCGCCGTCAAAGAAATCGTAAAAACACTTATGCTCCCGAATGCGTGTTGGCAACACCTTGGCGACGATCACGTTATCCTAATAGGCGTTATTTAAGGAATTAAAATCATGAGTGCTATGAAAGATAAAATTTCAGGCCACGCCAACGAGATGACCGGTAAGGCAAAGGAAAAAATTGGCGCAGCCACTGACGACAAGACTCTGCAAGCAAAAGGTGTCGCGCAGGAAGTCAAGGGCCACGCACAAAAGGCGAAAGGCGAGGTCAAGGACGCCATAAACAAGAAATAAACGTGTCTTTTCGATAGTGTTTGAAGCGAAGGAGGGGGGGCGGGCCAACCCCTTTGTATTGTTGGCGCAGTTCTGCAAGGACGTTCGATGGACCGACTGGAAAAGAGGCTGGAAAAACTAATTTCCCGCCATTCCGACATCGAGGCGGAGGCGGACGCCAATGGTATGGCGGCAATTCCGCCCTCTCTTGGCTTGCAGATTTTGCGAGAGACCGGCCTCCTTGTTGCGCCCTTTCCTACGGACTGTGCGGGTGATGGTCTTGGGACGGACCCCAATGCCGCAATGCTCACGGAACGGGTTTTTCGAGCTTTGGGGGCAGCCAATCTATCTTTGGCTCGTCTCTTTGAGGCCCACGTCAATGTAATCAAACTTGTCACCGTATATGGTTCTGACCGTCAGCTCACTCAGTTGATGCAGCGTGTTGCTGGGGGCTCAATACTAGGCCTTTGGGTCACAGATTTTGCGGACCCACTACACGTTGTTTCAGCAGCGGATGAGGGCGTGATTATATCTGGCTGCAAAGCTCCTGCCTCCGGTGTCGGAGTGGTGCGTGATGCCCTGATGACCGTCGCGATGGTCGACGGCTCTACACGCATGCTGCTGTGCAGTGCCGATGAGGCGTCCTCTTGTGGCGCTGGCCATGGATCACTGTCTGGCATGGCAGGTAGCGTCAGCGGAAAATTCAAAATCGACCACCAAACTGTAGCTGAGACGGATTTCATCGGAACCGCCGGAGACTATCTGCGTGAACCCGTCTTCTCCAGCGGCGCATGGCGGAGCAGTGCCGCCGCTCTTGGGGCGATCGAGCGCCTGATGACGTTGTTTTTTACTCAGTTGAAGGCCCGCGGGCGCGGCAGCAATTCACATCAACTCATACGGGTCGGCAAAATCCTGATCGCAACCGAAACCGCGCGTTTCTGGGTGCGCAAAGCAGCCCTCGCTGCCGAGGGCACCGATCTCAACGACGGCGACGTCGTTGCGACGGTGGGCCTAGCGCGCACCGCTGTAGAAGAGGCCGGGTTGGCGATCATGCAAACCGTGCAGCGGGGTTTGGGTTTAAGTGCCTTCATCATGTCGAACCCGATCGACCGCATCGTGCGTGATTTGTCCACATACCTTCGGCAACCTGCGCCTGATGATGTCCTGACCGAAGCCGCCGCATACTGTCTGGCCCACGAGCATATGTGGGAGGGCATTTCGTGAAGGCCGGCGCCTGCCACGCTATTTTTCGTCAGCTTCCTACGGGAATGCCACAGGACATCGTAATTGGGCGGGCGTTGATTCTCGCGCCGCATCCTGATGACGAATCGCTGGGATGCGGGGGGCTGATCGCCGCTAGTTGCGCGGCTGGGAACCCGCCGGTTCTTGCTGTTCTGACGGACGGGGCGGCTTCGCATCCGAATTCCATATTGTGGCCGCCCGAGCGGCTACGGGTGTTACGGGAAGCCGAAACGCTGGAGGCAGCCGCAACGCTAGGTTTGGGGCCCGAAAATGTGCATTTCATGAGACGGCGCGACGCATGTCTGGCAGTCAGCGGGCAAGATTTCCTCTATATCGTTGACGAGTTGCGTGATCTGGCGGCCCGGGAGGGGTGCTCGACGATCATCGCGCCTTGGGTTCACGATCCGCATTGCGACCACGAAGCAGCATGGATCATCGCAGCGGCCCTGTCGCAGCAAATGGGTATCGTCTTGCGCGCGTATCCGATCTGGGGTTGGACGCTTGATCCTGAATTGGAGCTGGCAACAACTTCCGTCGCGGGCTGGACACTCGATATTTCAGCACATATTGCTGTCAAGGCGCAGGCTATTCAGGCACACCGGACGCAGTTGGGCCGGGTCGTCACCGATGATCCGTGTGGCTTTGTCCTCGCACCGCAGTTCATCACTTATTTCACCTCGGCCCGAGAGGTCTATCTGCAATCATGACCGATAGAAGCTGGGGCCGTGACGACTTTGAGTCGCTTTATGCCGCTAACCCGGACCCTTGGAACTTCGCAACAAGTCCATACGAGCAACGCAAATACGCGGACACGCTGACCTGTCTTAAGGGACAAACATTCTGCGCTGCTCTGGAACTGGGCTGCTCAATCGGGGTGATGTCCAGGGCCCTCGCCCCTCTGTGCGATCAGCTTCTGGCGATCGACGCGTCCCCTACGGCGTTGGCCATAGCTCGTGAACGGTGCAAGGATCTACCACAGATTCGCTTCGCCGAGGGCCTGCTGCCAGTGGAGTGGCCGGAAGACATCGACACCGGTATCGACATCGTTTTGATCTCGGAAATTCTATATTTTATGACGCGCAAGGACATCGAAACCTTGGCTCAACGCGTGACCGAGGCGTGCCTTCCTGGGGCGCTGATTGTGTTGGTCAATTGGACCGGTATCACCGATACCCCATGCACAGGGGATGAGGCTGCGACCTATTTTATCGCCGCCTGCGAAGCCCGGCACGCGCGGGTAATCGAACGCCGACGGCGACAGCATTATCGGCTGGACGTGTTACGCTCTGCCGACCTGATCGGTCTGGAGTGATTGGTTGAGCCGCCCCGACGCCGCGTCGATCATCTGGCGCGCCGTTTCGGAAACATCTGCAACCATGGCTCTGGGCACGGGCACTCGGTGCAGCAACGAGGCGTGGGCCTCTAACTCGTGCCATCCTTGCCCGGCATGAGCACGCCTGAGACTTGCCTGAACCAAAGGGTGTGACCCGCCAGTCATGTTCACAAGACGGTTGACGGCGAGACTATCTTGCGCAGGCGATCGGTGCAAAGACCGAAACAGGGCGTGGGCTCTAAACCGTCTGGCCGCATCTTCGGGCCGCTCCAAAGTTTCATCCAGCATCGTGTCCTGCGCGATCATACGTCGCGCCATCGTGTCGGCCATCCCGCCTGCAGCTCGTCCGATGGTGCGTCCGGAGACCGTCACTGTCACCAGCGGTTCGTGCCGGATGCGAGCGTCGATGCGCCGCAATGCCATAATAAACGCCCGATCTTCACCGACCGCAACCTCTGGGATGCCTCCCGCCCGTCGCCATGTTTCAACAATAACGGCAATGCTGGCACCGGAGGATTCCGCATGCCGAGGCCAAGGGTTGGTTTCATCAGGATCAAGAATGCTGGCCAATTTCTCCAAAAGCAGTCCGTAGGCAACCTCGGCTTCATCGTCGATATGCAATGCGTTCGGGATGGCGGCAGCCTCCGCAGGGTCGATAAGGGCGCGTCCGCAAACCACATCGGCACGGAAATGACGCATTGCCGACAGGGTTTGGTAAAGCCAGTCGGGAGAAACCGCCCCATCCGCATCGGTCGTCAACAGTATCCCGTCGGGTCCGACGATATCAGCAGCCAGGGCCAACGCCTCTCGCCGCGCATGTCCTGCATTGGCCTGGACAGGGGGATACGTGCGCTCGACGATGTGTAATTGGTAAGGCAAAGCCGCTCGCAACGTGCGCGCGTGTTTTGCTGTGGTGTCTGTCGTGTTGTTGATCAATAGCAGGACATGGTCGAGCGCTCCCCCGCGCTGGCATCCAAGTGCCTGGAGACACGCGGCAATACGCTCGGCCTCGTTGCAGGCCGGTATCGCCACAATCGTGCGAGGCGTCTCAATATACATCTCGCTGTTTACCGCCGATCGCACCAGCCACACTAGCGATGAAAGCTCCGACAAGCATCGAAAAAGCGGTGTAGAGCGCAAGCGCCGACGACGCCTTGCGAGTCTTATCAGCCACCGACTTGGCATCCTGAACCGCCTGTTTCTCAGCGGCAATCGCGGCGTCAACGCGATGCGTGGCGTCGTCAGGCGGCAGTCCCGTGCGCGCTATGACGGCGGCCACCAGATAGTCATGGTCCTGTGGCGAAATCGCATCTTCAGACAAGATAGTACGGGCCTGCTGTTCAACCTCAAACCGGTTGGCCGCAGGATCGGGATGTGGCGCGCGCATCAGGTTTTCCATGACAGTGTGCGGCACCATGCCTGGCGAATACGGCATACCCATCGATGCACCGTGGGTTGCATGGGACAACAGACTAGATGCGCCCGATCCAAGAAGTGCCGCGAACAGCAAGCCTCCAAGAGCCCAACTGACAAATCCGGATGCTGTATCGCGGAACGTTACCTCGTGAGTGTGCACTCCACGCAGTGAAGGCCTGAGACGCCCAGCGAGATAGCCGCCGAAAAACGACGCGACCCATTGTGTCACCAACAGCCAGACTGCTGCGAGGACGGTAAACGTCATGCCACTGGGGTTAGACGATCGGGATAGGGGCGACATTGCACTGAGCCCCAGGCCCGCGCCGAAAAGGCTCAGCATGACGGTGACAGCAGTCGCAACGACCGCACCCCCGACAATGCCTGGCCACGACAGGCCGCTACGCCCTTCTGAAAATTGTAATGTTTCTGTCGGCATGATGTGATCCCGCCTTCAATGAAAGAAAAGGAGGAGCAAGATGATTAGCGGGATCGGCACACCCAAAAGCCAGAGCAAGATCGGCATAGTGCAATTTCCTTTTAATGATAGGATTGCAACGGATGTTGTCGCTCCAAAGTTCAATCAGGCACATCGATACAATACCGACCGAAATTTTCTCATCGATCCGCGAGTGCGTGCACAGATTTACTACCAGAGCGGGAAATGTTCAGTATAGAACGTTTTATTTTTTGGGAAGGTTTATTAGTTGTCGGTGTGACCGCCTAAGAGGTCACACCGTTCATGAGCATAACAATACGATCAAGCGGCGCTCTATAACGACACCCTGACTCAGTGCTGTCAAAAGCACGTCAGCCAATCAGGATATCTTTAGCCCGTTCCTCCATTTCAGCGAGATAAAGGCACCACCAAGCAAAGTCGCCATACACAGAAAGAATAATCTCAAAACAAAAAATCGGGATTTAGATCTTGTAACGAAGGCTGCCCAAGGATCGCCAGTTCACGGTCAATGTCTGCGTGCAGCAGGTCAATAGCATGCTCTACGCCTTGACGACCCGAAACGGCGCACGCTCGCAGCATGGGACGCCCCAGAAGCACAAGATCGGCCCCAAATGCTATCGCTTTGAGGACATCTCCACCCGAGCGGAAGCGGCTGTCGATCAGGATGGTCATGTTAGGCAGACGTTGCCGAACTGCAGGTAGAATCTCGAGCGGGCACACGGTCGTGTCGATCTGGCGGGCCCCGTGATTGGACAGCACAACACCGTTGACACCGCAGTCTGATGCGATCACCGCATCTTCAACGTGCAGCAGTCCCTTGACAATCAGGTGACCTCTCCAGCGGTCCCGGATATGACGCACGTGATCCCATGTAAATGATGGCGATCATGCCACAACTTTGATCTCCCGAGAAAAAAGGCCCGGGCCTTGCAAAGCGCGAATGTTTTCGATTCGAGGTCGGTGCTTCTTCACCATCGTACGGCCAAACGTGCCAACGGCCCAGCCCGGATGCCACACTGCGCCAGCGATAGATGCCATATTGGGACGCACGGGCATACTTTACCCGGCGCGCGTTTCCGCGATGCGCGACGCCCCAACGGGCACGTCGACGGTCAACAGCAACGTGCTGTAGCCGGCGCGGGTCAGTCGGTCGAGCATTCCGTCAATAATGGTGACATCCAACGGAAAATATGCGGCAAACCAGGATTGAGGGTTGGTTTTGATAACATCTTCCAGCAAGGTCAGGGCGTTGGCGCTTAGGGTGTAAGGCACATTGCGACTGTAGGCCGCTGCAGCTTCAAGGCAGTCCACGTCGTACCGGATCATCGCGGCGCCACCCGTCGGTGCGAGACCGAACGGCAGCAGATAGTCCTGGCCGAAAATCGAAATACCGGTCCGGGGACGTGTCACGTCACGCAGCCGACGTGGATGCCACAGTAGTTTATCGAAAATCTCCCGATTCCGGCGTAAGCTTCGTTCGTCGCCCGCGCCATCGCGAACATATTCATAGACGGCCTTGGGGAGATGTTGACGTGAAGCTGCATCGAAATCCTCGAGTTGCAGGATTTTTGTCAATCGTGAACGCGCGCGGGGAGACATGATGGCTTCCCCTCAGGACTTCAGGTCTTGGCTATTGCGCAGGTTTTATTGTCGAGAGTCCTGGATCGCCCGTGCAAAACTTGATGATAGCGGTAAGGTGGGAGCAAGCGTCGCCTGAAAGGCATGATAAAGATCGGACTTACCTGGCGTAATACATGCGTTTTGCGGACTGTTCGCTTCATCAAGTTCATTCCACCAGCTTCCATCTTCAGGATCGATGAAATACGTCGCAATAGTGTCCCACAACCGTCGGTGCCATGTGCAATATAGGTCTTCACCCGTCCGAAGCCAAAGGCTGGCAGCGGCATTGACGCCCTCAGCAAGGGCCCAGTGCAAGCGGCGTCCAACCTTAGTGGATTTCTGCCAGTCGAGTGTATAAACCAGACCCGGATGGTCTCCCTCGACCCAGCCATGCTGCATGGCGGACGCGAAAAGGTTGCGGGATGCGGGTAACAACCAATCTGGAGTGATTTTGCCAAACTTTACCAGAGAGGCTTCCAGTTTAAGCAGCAGATGAGACCACTCTGCGGCATGACCCGGTGTCGTTCCATAAGGGTGCAGGACATCTGCGGGTTTGTCGGCATTGAATTCTGGCTGCATCACCCAGTGGCAATCGAAATGCTCGGCAACCTGAAAATCGTGGTGGGTTGCATAATCGCGGATAATGCGCGTGCAAATGCGCAGGGCCCGATCGGTCCAGACAGGATCATTCAAGGTATCGGCAATGGCCAGAAACGCTTCCACTGAATGCATGTTGGCATTCGCCCCGCGATACGGGGCATCTTGCTTCCAGTCTCGCGAAAGACTTTCTTTCATTGCGCCTTCGGTTTCGGACCAGAAATGGGCGTCGAAGACGTCGATTGCGTTAGAAAGCAAGCTTTCGGCGCCGGGAAACCGACAGATACATGCGGTCGATGCAGCGAGCGCCACGAAAGCGTGGCAATAAGCGTGTTTGGAAAAGTCTCCGTTGGCAGGCGTGGCTAAGACCCATCCTCCGAAGGTTTCGTCGCGTAACAGGGTTCTTAGCGCCTGTAGGCCATGTCGGGCGCAAGCCTCATACCCGGGAATGCCGAGCAACGTAGCCAGACCGAAGGAGTGGGTGTGTCTGGCCGTCAGGATGGTATCGGCCGGAGCATCGGGGTCGAGTTGGTTCCTGTCGTTCAATGCACCGAAGCCACCGGCTTTAATCAGGCTTTGCCGGGCCAGTGCCAAAAGTGTAAGTGATTGCGCCTGAAACCATTGCTGTTGCTGGGGGGAACGTATGACTACCAGTTCGTTTTTACAGACGAGCATTTTTGACGTTCCCTTTCTAAACGGAAAATTTTTATCTATCACTATTTTCTGAATTATCGCGATACGCGCACGCTATAGACAAGCGACCGGCCCACTAATCGATTGGACCGGAATTATACGACGGAGCCATTAACTGGCTCGCCGAACGGCAACACGCGATGCTTATTCCAATCAGTCAAGTGCAGATCTCGTGCTGGAACCCTGACTGTGTTCCAGATATCTATCAGTAATTCGGCAGATGAATCGTAGGAGCAAAGGCGCAGGCCAGAGCCATAAGATCCAGATAGCCGACTATAAGACCGATCGCCGTTATGAACGTATTACGGATGTGGACCCTGTCATTACGAATTTCATGTTCCGTCCTCATCTTGATCCCGCTTTCATTTTTGTTGCTACAAGTTGATGGCGTCATCGAAGGGGTTCTGATCCTGATACCACTTCAACTACGACTCCAAAAAATCCAGAATATCGCGTGACAGTCTGTCGGGGGCCGTCGCAAACAAACCGTGGGGTTCACCATCATATTCGATCAGTCTTGCGTGCGGAATTCCGGCCGCCGCCGCGCGACCGCTGACGTCGATCGGTACAGTCTGGTCACTTGTGCCATGGATAATCAGGGTCGGAATGGTGAAAGCGGCAAGATCGCCCCGGAAGTCCGTGCGACCAAACGCATCGACACAGTCGATCGTCGCCTTTGGACTGGCCATGACGGCAAGCTGAAAGGTCCAGTCAAGCAGCGCCGAGCTGACTGGACGTGAGACCAGACCAACCCCGTAAAATGTCTTGGCAAACGTTTGCAGGAATGCAAACCGGTCGGTACGGATTTCGCTCTTCATACCGTCAAGGACGGAGGCCTCCACCCCACCAGGATTGCTGTCATCGTGCAGCAGATAGGGCACGACGGAGGCCACCAACACTGTCTTTGCAACCCGTTGTGCGCCATATCGGCTCAGATAGCGGGCAATCTCGCCTCCACCCATTGAAAATCCAACCAGCGTTGCTCCTGTGACATCTCGGTCTTCCAAGACTGCAGCGAGGTCATCGGCAAAGGTGTCGTAGTCATAAGGCCCGCCAGGGTGCCCGGAAAGCCCGAAGCCACGGCGGTCATAGGTGATCACCCGATAACCGGCCTCCAGAAGTGCGAGCGACTGGTATTCGAACATGTCGCCGGTCAACGGCCAGCCATGGATCAGCACGACCGGCGCGCCGGCGCCCGTATCCTTGACATGCAGGTTGGTGCCGTCCTGGGTTTTGACGTATGGCATCGTTGAATCTTTCCTGTAAATTTCATGGACTTAAAGATATTCTACGAAGGGATTCATGAAAGTTTATGTGGTATTCAGCGTCGCGGCGACAGAATGGTTGCCTGCGCGGTTTCGTGAAGCCATCGGATGTATATATCAGACCCGAGATAAGACCTGATGTGAAATGCGGAAGCGCGTGTGACGAGAAACGTCAATGTCCGAGCGCGCAACCGCGCCTATACTGTCCTGTCGCGGTGCAAAGCCTGAATGCGATCTGCCGTTCGCAATGCCAGGGCGGTAATCGTCAAGGATGGGTTCACACCGCCCACTGTCGGAAAGACCGAACCGTCACAGATCCACAGATTGCGAATGTCCCAACTACGGCAATCCGCGTCTACGACACTATCGGCGTGCGTGAAGCCCATGCGTGCTGTCCCGCCCAGATGGTTCGTGTCGTTTTCCTGCCGCCAGAGATCCTTTGCCCCTACAAGATCAAGACTGCGCTGCATCTCGCCCAGAGCGTGCTGGATCATTGTCTTGTCGTTGTCTTGCCATGCGTAGGTGATGCGCGGGATACGAAGGCCATACTGGTCCGTTTCTTCCGCCAGCGTCACGCGATTATCGAGACACGGCAGCATTTCACCCACCATTTTCAGCCCGACCTGATGGTTGTAATCCATCATGCGCTCCCGTAACCCATCCCCCCACAGACCAAGGGATGAAGACAGGGCGGCGGACCATTCAACAGGCAAGGGCCCCTGAGCCATCCAGCAATAACCGCCAAAGAAATCTTTTCGGTCCTCGTAATTCCAATGTTCCGTTAGGCTGAGTGATGGCGGTCCTTTGTTCCAGCGCACAAGTTCATCCATGCGGCCATAAACGGCCTGATTGGACTGAACCATCAGATTACGCCCGACCAGACCAGAGCTGTTTGCCAACCCGTCAGGATAGCGATCGGTCGCGGAATTGAGCAGCAGGCGGGGTGTCTCGATTGCGTATCCTGCCACGACCACGTTTTTTGCCTTTTGAAAATACCATTTCCCGTCACGCATATAATGAACACCGCAGGCACGATCGGCATCATCGACCTCAATCCGACCGACCATGGCAAGGTCACGAATTTCCGCGCCGGCCCGCAGCGCCCGGGGGATGTACGTGACCAGTTGGCTTTGCTTGGCATTGGTCGAACACCCTACGCGGCAAAATCCGCGATACACGCATGACGGCGAATTGCCACGTGGCGCGGACACGGTGGCCAGCGGTGTTTCCGTCCATTCATAGCCCATTGCCTCGGCGCCCCGGGCCAGAAGATGGGCCGCACCATTCATTTCATGCGCGCGATAGGGGTAGCGTTCCCGCGTCGGCCCCCATGGGTAATGAAGAGGTCCTGCAATCGCGAGGTCTTGTTCGGCCTGCGCGTAATACGACCACATTTCACGCCAATCCACCGGCCAATCGACTCCATATCCCATCTTGGTGCGAGCCTGAAACCAGTCGGGACGAAAGCGCAGTGACACCATGGCGTAATGCACTGTCGATCCACCAACAGCCTTGCCGCTGTTGTTTGCACCCATTTTGAGGGGGTTTGCGCCATCGACAAGCCTGTCGTCGGTCCAGAACAACTGGCTTTGACTGGTTTCATCCGATGCGAAATCTTCCAAAGGCCGGAAATAGGCCCCGGCATCAAACCCGATGACGGAACATCCCTTTTCTACCAGCCGTGCGATCATCGGGCCACCGCCTGCACCCGTGCCGATCACCACAAAATCAACGACATCGTCGTGGCGAAACTGCTTCATCGGCACCCAACCGCAGCGTGTGAAGACGTCCGGTGCACGACCGTTTGCCGCTCGTGGTGTGTGCAGGGGATTATCGGACAAGACGGTTTTTCTCTCGCACTACAGTTTCGGTTTCAGGTGTCGCCTTGATTGCCTCCCACGGGTCGCGCGTTTCGTTGCCCATGCGGACATAGCCCTGCGGACTGGCCGGTCCGCCGAAACCGATTTCGCTCCATGCCGTGGGATGGGCGTAATAAGCGGCTATGATGTCCGACAGGATGTGTTCAGAGAAAAAGAGCCTGGAACTCATGGCCTGCCATGCCGGAGAGGTCAGCGATCCGGTTTCACAGCGGCGCAACATGGCCGTCTGATCATCGACGTGCAGGTCCGGAAAATTCCTGCGATAGGTTGCTTGGCATTCGGCCTCCAGCGCGGTCAGGCCTCGCCGCCAGGCTTCGCTCTGAGGCGGCATTGCCGCGTTGCGATAACCTGGCGTGCGGCCCGAGCGCAGTTGGCGGTCAATATACGCCGCCAGCGGAACTGGTGGCCGGTCATAAGGTTGCGGCACAATCCGATCGCAGACAGCGCAAAGCGTCGACCATTGTGCATCCGTGAAGAAAATTGCGGCTATCGGCACAGACAGCCTTTCATCGACAGCCCGTCGTGTCGGCTCGTTCCATGAGGGGGAGTGCCGTTTGTTCAGCACGTCATAACCGGGGTAAGGCGTCCGCTCAGTCATCGGGGTGATCTTCCAGAAAGCTCAGGGCAGCGAGGCCGGCAAGTGCCAGTCCAGTAAAGGCCGGAGGTGCTGGAATTGGCGGTCCGTTCAACAGATTTTGCTGCCAGTTCCGCCATCCATCCATGTCGCGGCCAACACCAATGATATGAAACATGGTACCGGAAACCCCTAGCAGCGCGGTGGCACGCAGGCACCAGCGCGTCAAAGGACGGGCAGTGCATGTCTGCCCCAGCGCCACGACCGTAACGGCGGTGCTGGCCAACGGTGGCATCGTGACCGGTAGATACATGAGCTGGTTATGGAAGCTGCCTCTGAAGTGCAGCAACCAAGCCTCGCTCGCCGTTCCCATAATACCTAGTGCTGTTGACACACCCACGACCCGACCTGCCGGAATAGTCCAGATCGTGGGCAGTTCGCCCTCGGGCGTGTCGCGGATGCGTTCAGACAAATAACCCAGCAGACCGGATAAACCGATGGCGGCCGGCGCGCCCAATGGCGCGCCATAAAACAGGTTCTGCCATGTAAATCTGCCCGGTCGCTTTAACAGGTTACGAATATGAAAGATCGTGCCGACAAGGCCAACTAGCGCCGTCGTGGTATAAACGCCATCGCGCAATCTGTGCGGCACCTGCCGCCGGTCTGCCGTTCCATGCGCGCTGACGGCAAGCGCCATAGCTGATGTTACAATAGGCGTATACATCGCCTTGTTTTTGAAGCCGCCACGATAATGCTCTACTGCACTATCGAACAGGACGGACGCGGCCAGTGTGCCTGCGGCGCGATTGAGCCTGCGCGCCGCGCGCGTTGTCAACACCGCATCCGGAACTGGTGCCATGGTTGACGGTTCCTGCGTCACTTCCCGTTTTCGGGTTCGGGCGGCGGCCAACAAAGCCGCCACCGTAATCGAACCGACCAGTTTGAAAGCGCCCTGCACCAGGCCGTCAGGCGATTTTGTGTCGACCATGCCGGGTCAGTTTTTCTTTGACGGCAGGATCGAAGCCAGAACGCCCTTGGCGGAGTCGACAATAACGGCCGAGCGGTTGGGCTCGGTTATAAGTGATGACAGAAAGGCCTTGGCCTGTTTGAGCGTGATATGTGGTGGAAGTGGCGGGACTTCAGGGTCGGTGCGCGCCTCCAGAATGACTGGGCGGTCCGCACTCAGGGCCTCGTCCCACGCTGCCGCGACCCGATCGGGATGATCAACGTAAATACCCTTAAGGCCCAGCAGTTCAGCGTATTTGTGATACGCGACATCGGGGATCGACTGTGTGGATTCCGTCTTGCCAGCCCCAAGTTGCACGCGCTCTTCCCACGTAACCTGATTCAGATCCTGATTGTTCAGAACAAGGACGATCAGTTTCGGATTCGACCACTGACGCCAGTATTTGGCGATCGTGATCATGACGTTCATGCCGTTCATCTGCATGGCACCATCGCCCATGCAGGCGATGACGGTGCGTTCCGGGAACGCCATTTTCGCCGCCATCGCGTATGGCGTGCCAGCGCCCAGCGATGCAAGCCCGCCGGACAGGGATGCCTTCATGCCGCGGCGGACTTTCAGGTCACGCGCATACCAGTTTGCGACCGATCCGGAATCAGCGGTGATGATCGCATTGTCCGGCAAACGGGGTGAGAGTTCCCAGAACACGCGTTGCGGGTTTAACGGACTGGCACTGGTCATCGCCCGGGCTTCGAGGACTTTCCACCACTCTGCCACGCCGGTTTCAACTGTCTTGCGCCATGTTCGATCTTCCTTGCGCCTTAGCATGGGGATCAGCGCGCGCAGCGCCGCTTTGCTGTCGCCCTGCAGGCACACATCCATCGGATACCGAAGCGACAGCGAAGTGGGGTTGATGTCGATCTGCACGCCCTTAGCTGATCCCGGCTTGGGCAGGAACTCGCTATACGGGAAGGCGGAGCCGACCATCAGCAGAGTGTCACAACCCATCATCAGGTCCCAGGACGGCTTGGTACCCAGCAGGCCGAGGGAGCCCGTGACGAACGGCAGATCGTCTGGCACAGCAGCCTTGCCGAGCAGGGCCTTGGCGATGCCCGCGCCCAGCAGTTCGGCGATCTCGATCAGTTCGTCGGTGGCATCCAGCGCGCCTGCCCCGGCAAGGATAGCAACCTTGCCACCCGCATTCAGAATCTCGGCCGCTTCACGCAATCCTGAAATATTGGGGATTTCGCTGATGTAGGAATGACCGATCCCGGTATGCGTATAACCATGCGCCACCGGGGGTTCTTCATACGGCAGTTCCTGCAGATCATTCGGCACGATCACAATGGTGGGCGAACGGCGGTCACGCGCGATACGAACAGCGCGATCGATGGCGTGCCGCATTTGCGAAGGTTCCGTCACGGTCACGATAAATTCGCTACCAACATCCTTGCACAATGTCTGCAGATCGACTTCCTGCTGGTAGTTCGCGCCGATTGCGGTGCGAGCCTGCTGTCCCATGATGGCCACAACCCCGACGTGATCGAGCTTGGCGTCGTAAAGACCATTCAGAAGATGGATCGCGCCGGGGCCGGATGTTGCGAAGCACAACCCGACCTGACCAGTGAATTTCGTGTGAGCCGAGGCCATAAACGCGGCCATTTCCTCGTGCCGGACCTGGATATACTCAACGGTCCCGGCATCGACTTCTTTCTGAAGTGCGACATCGATCCCGCCTGCGCCGTCGCCTGGGTAGCCATACGCGCGTTTGAGGCCCCATTCCTGCAATCGCTTCCACATGAATTCGCTGACGTTCACGGTGGCTCTCCTTTTGTTTATATTCAGGCGCTGCGGCCTTTGCTTTGTCCGGGGTGATACAGGATAACGAGCCTGATGGTGCCGCTGTGGACACATTTCCCGGCCGATAGGAAACGCTAAGACTTTGAACACGCAGCATGACGAACTGTTTCTGATAGGTGCCGATTAAAAAAGGCTTTCGACCCTTATGCCTACCAAAATCGGTAAACGTCTTATTCCCTAGCCATAATGCAGGCAGCGTGAATAATCGCGAGATGGGTCAACCCCTGCGGCGTGTTGCCCAGATGCGCACCGGTTTCAGGCACCGCCATTTCCCCAATCGTGCCAGTGCTCGGCGCAATCATGTCCAGCAGCGCCTCATATCGTTGTTTGGCATCTTCGGTACGGCCAAGCAGATGCTGGGCCTCGACAAACCAGAAGGCGCAGGCAAGAAACGTCGCCTCCTCCTGATCTGCGCCGGAATATCGATAGATTAGAGGCCCGGCGCCCAGTTCGCGGGCGATGGCGTCCATCGTCGATCGCAGACGGTCCTCGCGGGGGAAGCCGAAAGGTGCTGCCAGCGCGATAGAGGCATCAAGCCGTTCGGTCCCGCGATAGAAAGTATAGGCCTGCTTGGCCTCCGACCAGCAATGCCGGTCAATCCAGTCGAGAATGTGCTCAGCCTCGCGTTCCCAGCGGTCGACAAAACTATCCGGGATGTAGCCCGCGCGTGCGAGCCCCATGCCGCGTGCCATAGCCTGCCATGCACTGATCTTCGACATGGTATAGTGTTCATTGTCAGGAAGTTCCCACATCCCGGCGTCGCGCTGCCGCCAGAGATCCGCACACTCATTGATCGTGCGAACCAGCAGAATTGCAGACTGGGGATCAAGCAGATTGCCAGCCTCCAGAAAGAGGGTTGTGACTTGGAGAATATCACCATAGATCCCAAGCTGCAGCTGATCGACTGCGGCGTTGCCGCGCAACACAGGCTGGGACCGGCGATAGCCACGGATTTCATCGACCTCGCGTGGCGGCGGGGGCATGTCGCCGTCCAGCGTGTAGAACACTTTCAGTCCGGATTCAGCCATACGGCGCATAAGCCAGGTAAAACCCGCCTTGCTCTCCGGGCGTACACCGAGCCGCAGGAAAGCGCTCACGGTATAGGCGGAATCCCGGACCCAGGCATAGCGATAGTCGTAATTTTTCGCCCCCCCGATCTTTTCCGGCAGACCCAGTGTGGCCGCCGCGGCGATGGACCCGTTTTCTGACGACAGCAGCAGCTTTAACGCCAGCGCGGATCGCCGGACCACCGCTTGATAGGGACCGTCATAGGTCAGATCCTCGGCCCAACTACGCCACGCATGATCGCTGTCGTCGATCCGCCGTGCGACCTCGCTCAGCGTCGGGATGCCAAGTGGTTCGTCGCGTGTGGCGACCAGCGCGATCATGGCTTCTGCCGCAGGGCCATCGGCCGCGAGATCGACCATGCCGGTAAACCCGGTATCATCTTGGACATCGAGAGAAATGTTATCGGAAACAATAATCTGTCCCATTGTCCGATCGAGATGTATGACCAGCCCATGACTGGTCGGATGTTTGTGGCTCCAGGGAGAAATCGTGTTGAACTGATGGCCGAAACGCGCGGAAATCTGAAGAGACATGTGCCCGGATTCACAGGTCAGACGGCGGGCCAGCTCGCTCCACGGTAATCGCCCGGCCAGCGAGGAATTCAGTGATTCCGTCAGGCGCACACGGCCAGTCGGTGTCTCGAAAACCGTCTCCAGCACGTTCGAATCCGTGCGATAGCGTCGTGTGACACCACACGCTTCGACCGGTCGCACCTGAAACCAGCCCCCATGCCGGGCATCAAGCAGCCGGTCGAATAAAGCCGGGCTGTCTATAGCGGGCACACACCACCACAGGATCGCGCCATCGGGACTGATCAGCGCGACGGAGCGCCCGTCTCCCAAAGCCGACAGATCCTCAAGCGGCCAGTCGCCGTCCAGCGGGCCAGAGGGAGGGCCATCAATCGCTGTCAGGTCGTGTCTGGTTTCATAGATCGGTAGGGTCACAGGACCTCGCACATGCGGCATGGGTCTTATGAACGCGCGGGACGGCATACGTATCCATTGTGCAAGCACCGCAACCCGGGTGCGGCGGCGTGCGTTGGCGATCCGAAGTATAGGAAGGATTTCATGATGTCAGGATCACGCAAGATACGATACGCAGTTGTCGGCACCGGCCAGATTTCCCAGCAGGCCTTCATTCCCGGCATCGCAGCGATCGAAAATTCGGAACTTGTGGCGCTGGTAACGGGTGATCCCGACAAGGCAAAGGCGTTGCACGACCGCTACGGCGTGCGCTGCTACCCCTATGACGAATTTTCCAAATTGCTGGCCTCTGGCACCGTTGACGCGGTCTATATGGCTACTCCCAATACCAAGCACCGTGATTTGACAGTGCTGGCGCTTAAGGCGGGCATCCATGTCCTGCTAGAAAAGCCAATGACTGCCAATATAGAAGATGCTGAAGCCATCGTAGCCGCGCAAAAAGCGTCGCGCGCGAAACTGATGATCGCCTATCGCCTGCATCACGAGCCCGGCACGGTTGAAATGATCAACAAGGTGCGGGACGGTGCCATTGGCGATGTCACGGCTTTCAGTTCCGTGTTCAGCCAGAGCATTGACGAGAATAACCACCGCGGACATTCGGGATACTGGTCTGGTCCTGTCCCGGACATGGGCACGTACCCGCTCAATGCAGTGCGCAACCTGTTTGGTGAGGAGCCGATCGAGGTCACGGCCGTGGGCATCCGCACACCGGGACGGCATTTTAATTTTGAAGATACTGTGTCGGTCACGCTGAAATTTCCGAAAGCACGGGTCGCCAACTTTACGGTGAGTTATGCTTCGGCAGCGGTCGAGACACTGACCGTTCTGGGCAACAAAGGCTATCTGCAAGCGTCGCCGTGTTTCGGGTTTGGCCCGGATACGGGAATTTCCTACAGCATTGAAACAGGGGAAGGCGGCCGAACATTCAAACACCCGCCGACCAATCAGTTTGGTGGAGAAATCTCGTATTTCTCCGAATGCATTCTAAATGGGCAAGACCCGGAAGCCGATGGCGAGGAAGGACTCCGCGATGTGCGTGTGCTGGCCGCGATTGAGCAAGCGCTGCTGACTGGCCAGACACAGACCATTCCCCGGCAGTCGCCTAAAGCTGCACTGAGTTTCGATCAGATCAGAGCATTTCCACCCGTCGATCAACCGGACGACCATGAGTTGATCGGCGTGGTCTCACAGTCGAAGTAAATCACGATTTCGGCGCTGTCCTCAAGCAGCGCCATTTTTGATTAACGCAGCAAACCTCCATGATGCACCTTCCGATGTGGGAGTACCCTGCCCAACCAAAATCTGATTCTTCAGACCATTCCAGGGTGCACGCTGGGTAGCGCCTGACGGCGACTCCGCTGCGCGTGGCATCAGGCATTTCGGCAGACTGCCCGATTTTTTGAACGATATGTGAGTGTCGCGACCAACCCCATCCGTGCCGTTCTTATTGGCCTGGTATTATGTTCTATGGTCAGGTGGACATAAAGGCTACTGCTGGTTCAGAGGATATCTCCAGTAACGGCCATAAAGAAGCGTTCCTATGCGACCGGTACGGAAGACGTATACCAGAGTGCAGGTATCGCGTCATTTTTGTGCAACGAGAAGCGAGTTATTCAAGTGAGATCAGTCTGACGATTATAGAAGGCAGAGTGTCGGGAGTGCCTCACGTCCCCTATCGCCAAGCCAAGTATAATGTCAGCGCAATGAATGCGGTCCATGTCGTCATGAAAGCCGCTGGTGCGCGCTTGGCGAAGAGAGCACCTTCCCGGCTGCGCTTGGCCATATTCCGTGACTCCGCCTCAGCTGTGGCAAGGTTAAACAAAGCGAGAGAGCCACATTGCTGATATCAAAAGTGCTCGCGCGTCTCCCAGCGATTTACGGCGACATAACCTGCATGGATACCTGGGGCCGCAGATGCCGCCAAAGCAAACCCAAGGAGCGCCATCGCTGCAGGTAGCGCCAACACAACTGGCTTGCCCCATTGGGATCCGCTTGAACAAATTGCCGTTGCATAGGCTATGACCAAAAAAGATTGGGAACTCAGAAGAGCATTGAGACGTGCGTTGACGACTTCCGTCTCAAACCGGATCTCGGAGCGGTAATAATTCAGGATAGGCGTTTTGTTGCTGCTTTCAGAATCAAGCGTAAAGTTTAGCTCCTGCTCCTCCATCAAACGTCAGCTCCTCAAATTATTCGTTATGTAAGGGGTTACCTGTTCCGGCTTTTGACCGTGTGACGAACGCAGCCGTAAATTTGTCTACCCCAAAAGCGTTCAGATAGAAGTCATCTTTCATCCTGCCAAATCGGGTAACTCAGGCAGGAGTTTATCCAACGTAATAGGAAAATCCCGCACGCGAATGCCACAGGCATTAAATATTGCATTTGCTACCGACGCGCCCGCGCCCGAGATTCCCAATTCGCCGATCCCTTTCGCGTGAATGGGATTGGCGTGAATATCACGCTCACGCAGGAAGTGAACCTCCATCTGTGGCACATCTGCATTTACCGGAATGTGATATTCTGCCAGATCTCGGTTGACAAGTTTACCCGTTCGCACGTCATGGACAAGTTCTTCTGTAAGCGCAGCACCAATGCCAAACGTCATACCACCAAGGCATTGCGATCGTGCTGTCTTGGCATTCAGGATGCGTCCGGCAGCAAAGACGCCAAGCATACGTCTGACGCGCACCTCGCCGGTGATGGCGTTTACCCCCACTTCCGCGAAGTGTGCACCGAAAGACGCTTGCGTCGTCTCGGTTTCCTGTTTTCCAGGCTTGATATGTCCTGTAGCCGTCAAACCGTCCGGCAGTAAATCGGATATGGCCAGTGCGCGATCCCCTGCAATGGCCATGTCGTCTTTCAAAGTAAGGTCGTCCTCCTTCACGCCCATTGCTTTGGCAATCTTTCCGCGCAGCATTTCACACGCCAGATAAACAGCCGAGCCAGAAGATCCCGCGCCCCATGATCCTCCCGAACCTGCTGCCGGTGGGTCGCTGGTGTCACCCAGAACCATCTTGATCCGCGCGACTGGTATACCCAAAATCTCGGATGCGATTTGCGCAAGGATTGTATAGCTGCCGGTGCCGATATCGGTCATCGACGACGAAACCGTCGCTGTCCCGTCGGGATGAATTTCCACTTTGGCAGAAGATTCCATCAGCATATTGCCGCGCACTGCGCTGGCAACGCCCATGCCGATCAGCCACTCACCCTCACGGCGGGTTCCCGCTCTGGCGCGCTTCTCCCAACCAAACAAGTCCGCTCCTTTCTCAAGCGCAAGACTGAGACTGCGGGAGGAGTAGGGAACGTCCTTCTCCGGGTCTCTGGTCGGGTCGTTGACTTTTCGCAACGCGATCGGATCCATCCCCAGTGCTTCGGCAAGCTCATCCATGGCGCATTCCAGCCCCATCATACCGACAGCCTCGCCCGGTGCGCGCATGGAGCCCGCCAACACGAGATTGAGGCGCACCAGTGCGTGCGTGATCAACCTGTGCTCCCCGGCGTAGAGCAAATGCGTGCCAATGCCGACTGGCTCGAAATAGTCCTCGCCCGGCTGGTTCGAACACAGGCTTTCATGCCCGATTGCGGTCAGCCTCCCATCTGGTGTTGCGCCCAGACGGATGCGCTGTTCGGTATTGGACCGTCTGACCGTCGCCTCGAAGACCTGGTGACGGGCCATTACTGCCTTGACCGGGCGGCCTACATGTTTGGCGGCAATAGCTGCCGCAACACTCTCCACAGCAATGCCGAGCTTCGAGCCAAAGCCGCCACCTATGTACCGTGCCACGATCCTTACTTTCTTAGGTGACAGACCCAGCGCCTTGGCAAGTTGCAGCGCGTCTGACGTCGGCATCTGGTAGGAACCATAAACAGTTAGAGAGCCATCTTCCTCCCACACGGCAATGGATGCGTGAGGCTCCATAGCCGCCGAATTCTGACTCGGCGTTGTATAGGTAACGTCGATCGAGACTGGCGCGCCCGCCATTGCCGCATCGATGTCGCCCTGAGCAGAGTGCGCCGGCGTGACGCTATCTGCAGGCACGTCGGCATCCTCGCGCTGACTGCCGAAATTGAAGCGGCCTTCGCCAGCGTCATACACAACAGGAAGACGGTAAGCCGCATCACGGGCTATTTCATAGGTTTCGGCAACAACTATGGCGATAATTTGACCGGAGAATGCAATCTGTTGCACGCCTTGCGTCGGCGCGGTCGTCTCTCCCCCCTGACCCGACACACGTATGAAGTTTGGGAAATCAACAATAACATCCATGACGCCCGGCATGGAGCGCACAGCATCAGTATCTATCGATATGACCTTACCCGCGCCAATGCGAGCACTCACCAGAAACCCGTAAGCAAGACCTTCAAGTGCATACTCCGCTGCGTATGTCGCGGTGCCGGAAACCTTCTTGGCGCCATCGACCCGATCTACAGGACGACTGATCACACCTTGTGTCCCGCTATCCAGCAAACTGTGCGGCCGGGCGTGATCCATCGTCAGACTATTGCGGGTACCAAAACCAAACATCTCTATACTCCCGTCAGGTCGCGCAATGTCGCAATGAGCGTCCGCCGTGCCAAAGGTATCTTGAAGTCGTTCCCGCCATAGCCCCGTGCGTCGGCCAGGAGCGCGTCGGCGGCTTCATTAAATGCGGATATGCTGGGTGCCTTGCCGATTAACGCCGCCTCGGCTCCGGCATCTCTCCACGGCATTGGCCCTAACCCGCCAAATGCAAGTGAAGCAGACGCAATGACTCCGTTCTCGACATGCACGATGGCCCCGACAGAAACCAATGCGAATGCGTAGGACGCCCGATCACGAACCTTGCGGTAAAGTTGCCGTCCGTTGGGCGGCGGTGGAAGTTCGACGTGGGTGATAAGTTCACCACGTTCCAGCACCGTCTCGATCTGCGGGGTATCTTCGGGCAGGCGATAGAAGGCGTGGATTGGTATGCGTCTGTGACTTCCATCACTCTTTAAGGTCAGGATCACGGCATCCAGCGCACGCATGGCGACAGCCATGTCGCTCGGGTGTGTTGCGATACACTGCTCGCTGGCCCCAAGAATGGCGAGAATGCGGTTGGCTCCTCCCCTTGCGTCGCAGCCAGAGCCCGGTACACGCTTGTTGCATTTCGCAGCTGTGTCATAGAAATAATAACAGCGCGTCCGCTGCAACAGATTGCCACCCGTGGACGCCTGGTTACGCAGTTGGCCGGAAGCACCAGCCAAGAGCGCACGGCTGAGAAGCTCATAGCCTGCAATCACGCGATGGTCTGCGGCAAGGTCGCTATTTGGCACAAGTGCACCAATTATAATACCACCGTCGGCTCTTTCCTCAATGTTTGCGAGATCGAGGCGACTGATATCAATGAGCTTTTCAGGGGTTTCGACCTGCAACTTCATAAGATCGAGCAGGTTGGTTCCCCCTGCAATGAACTTCGTTGCATCGCTTTCTGCGGCTTGATGAACAGCGCCTTGTTCAGACACGGCCTTTTCATAGGTAAAGGATTTCACGGCAGGGTTTCCTCGGCCAGACGCGCGTCTTTGCTATCAGCAGTACGATCGGGGGATGTATTGCCATCAACCTCCCTGATTGCATCGACAATATTGGAATAAGCCGCACACCTGCACAGATTGCCGCTCATGCGCTCAGACACTTCCGCATCCGTCAGCTCCGGATTGGACAACTCGGCGGATACGTGGCTTGGCCAGCCTTTCCGCACTTCATCAAGCATCCCGACCGCCGAGCAAATTTGCCCTGGTGTGCAGTATCCGCATTGATATCCGTCGTGCCGAACGAAGGCTTTTTGCATGGGGTGTAGAGCATTGGGCTGGCCGAGCCCCTCGATTGTGACTATCTCATCCGCTTCATGCATGACGGCCAATGTCAGGCAACTGTTAACCCTGCGTCCATTGATCAATACTGTACAGGCACCGCATTGGCCGTGGTCGCAGCCTTTTTTTGCACCTGTCAGGCCAAGATGCTCCCGGCACAGGTCGAGAACAGATGTGCGGACATCTATGTCTGCCTCATGCAGTTTTCCGTTCATTTTGAAATGCATAGATGCCCCGCCTATTTCTGCAGCTTGAACGCGGTGACGGGGAAGGTCTCAGTTTTGCCTTCTCCGCCACTTGAGCTGAAATATCGTAATCCGACCGCTATACTCAGTACATGGCTAGCCGGACAAATTTTCAGATGATGGGCACTCCACCTGTTACGGCAATCGTCGCGCCAGAGATGTAGCTAGCCTCATCACCGGCAAGCATCACGTAAGGTGCAATCAATTCAACCGGTTGGCCAGGGCGACCCAAAGGCGGTGACGCGCCGAAATCATTGACATGCTCACCAGTCATTGTCGCCGGGATCAGGGGCGTCCAGATAGGGCCAGGTGCGACCGTATTCGATCGAATGTTTTTATCTGCGAGAAGCTGAGCAAGGCCGCCGCTAAAATTTTGAATTGCTGCCTTTGTTGCAGAGTAGGCCAAAAGTTTTGGCTTTGGTGAGTCCACATTAACAGAAATGGTGTGGATCATCGAACCGCCATTTTTCATGTGAGGAACAGTCAAACGGCTAAGCCGGTATACGGCTCCGATGTTTGTGGCAAACGTTTCGTCCCATTCGTCTTCATCAACATCGTCCAGGGTTTCACGCTCAACCTGGAAAGCGGCATTATTGACTAGAACATCAATTTTCCCAAAGCATTTCACTGTTTTCTTAACTATCTCTCTGCACACATCGCGGTCCTTCAGGTCGCCAGGAAGCAAAAGTGCGCGACGGCCCGCTTTTTCGACCCAATGGGCCGTTTCTTGTGCGTCGTCGTTTTCGGTATAATAAGAAATTGCGACATCAGCACCTTCTCTGGCAAAGCCGACGGCAACAGCACGTCCTATCCCGGAATCCCCACCCGTGATCAAAGCCGTCTTGCCCGCAAGTCGCCCGGAACCACGATATGAATCATACCCATAGTCGGGTTGGGGCGACATCGAACGTGAATCCCCGGGAATTGTTTTTTGCAACGGAGTGTCGAAAGGCGGTTTCGGGAAATTGCTCATGATGTAACCCTTGCCATTATGCTTGCTCCCTACCGCAACGCGATGATCGTGGGATGTTTCATTGAACAGCGGAGAAACTTACTCATGCCATCGGGTTTCATCCGTTGGTTGTTGCTACGGCCGTGGTTTAGGAGAGCTTTTCTCGTCAGGATCAGGCTTGGTGGGATAAGGCCGCACAATTTATTGGAGACATTCTGCGTCTGGTAGCAGCAGCTTTCTGTGCCGAGCACGAGCGCGCCGAGACTGGCCGGGATGCAAAGGCCTGGGCAGTTTTCGCCGTGTTTATGCGTGGTGTCGTTTTCATCGTGCTGGCCTCTGCCGGAACCGCTGAGATCACCCAATCAAATTCCTTGTTGACAGTTGCTCATGCACGACGCCGGGCTTGTCGTGATCGACGCCCCGTTGTTCGTCGCTCTGTTTTATGTGGCTTGCCTTAGGTTTCTGTTCATCCGTATAGGCGGATTTATCATCCCTTGCGATACAAAGAACCCTTTAACGACTGGTGGAATCAGACCGTATGCAGTGACGTCCTGTTCCGATCTGATCTCCAGAACCGAACGTGCTCTGTCAAACCTTTGTGACGCGTGCTGTTCCAGACAATGCAGCAGATTTCGCTGACACGAAAGTATGCTTGCGGCGTGCGTCGTCACTCAATACAGGCCCGCGACACTGAAGATCGAAGTAAGTTCACAACACGTCAGGGGAGCCCCATGCCCCCGTTCACGCCGACGACCTGACCGGTCATGTAGCTCGATTCAGTAGAGGCAAGTTGCACATACACGGGCGCAGTCTCCACCGGCTGCCCGGGACGACCCAGCGGCACCTCTGCCCCGAATTTTTCGACATTCGTTATCGTTTGTCCACCACTCACTTGCAGCGGTGTCCAGAACGGACCGGGGGCAACCGCGTTCACGCGAATACCGCGTTTGACAATGTTTTTTGCCAAACCCTTGGTGAAGTTTTCAATACCTGCCTTAGTGATGGAATAATCGAGAATATTAATCGAAGGATTATAAGCGTTGACTGACGACGTGAAGATAAGTGTTGAACCGGGCTTCATGCGGGCAATTGCCGCTTTACTAAGCCAGAACAGGGCATAAAGGTTTGTCTTCAATGTCCAGTCAAAATCTTCTGAGCTTATATCAAGTACGTCGTCATGCGAATGTTGTCTGCCCGCGCAGTTTACGAAGATATCCAGACCACCCAGGCCGTCGAATGCCTTATCAATCAAGGCGCGGCAAAATTCCTCGCTACGAATATCTCCCGGTAGACCGACAAATTTGCGCCCCTCTTTCCTGACAAGCGCCGCGACCTCCCGAGCATCACTCTCTTCCTGCGGCAGATAATTGATTGCGACGTCGGCGCCCTCACGGGCATAGGCGATTGCAGCAGCCCGTCCCAGACCGGAATCTCCGCCCGTAATCAACGCCTTGCGCCCCGCAAGACGCCCGCTGCCGCGATAGGAAGTCTCACCATGGTCTGGTTTCGGATTCATTTTTGAAGCAAGACCGGGCCACGGCTGGGGCTGAGCCTTGAACGGCGCATGAACATACAACGTGGCGGGGTCGGATGGCGGCGCAACCGGGGCTTGCATTCTTCCTGTTTCCTGCGCCGTGGCCTCATGTGCTGTAACCGCCGGAGCGGCGAATAGCGCGGCGGCACCTGCGGCCTTGAAAAGGCACCGTCGTCCGGCATCATGGTCGCTTTGATCGTAGCTCATGCTGTATTCCTATGACCGAATGAGTCTCAGGATCCTTAAAACGTGTGAAACATTGCATGGATGCACGACAATATTTGAAAACTGTTCTGGCCGGTGATGCGCATGAAGCGTTCACTGATACCGACAATACATCCCCACATCTTGTATGCGGCATTCCCACGTTTGAACGCGCAACTCTATAGCAGAACAGGTATCGCCTTTAAGCTTCGCATGCCCGCAAGCATAGTCCCCCAAAAACTGAGGTCCATTTAAATAACCCGGGATGTAAGTGCCTGACGAGATCTCCATAATTATATCGAGACTTCCAAAGAACGCCCCTTCGGTTTTCTGCTCAACAGCGGACAGAGCCCCAGTAACCCTACATGTCGAGCTGAATCCCGGCCAGATCGAAGCATTTCCGTTCGTCGATCAGGAAGTCGAACGTGAGCCGATGGGCGTGGTCCCGGAAATTAGGAGACGGCGGCTACGGCGCTGTCCAAAGACAACGCCGTTTTTTGGCCGATGCGTCGATTTTTACATCGCCAACATGCCATGGGCCGAATTAGTGGCCGAAACAAAGACTGCGGCGACGGAGTTATTTCAGAAACGGCGTTCCCTCATGCGCAACCAGAAGATCATGGAGGTCTGTTGCGTGATCTTCTTCGTCAGCCAAAAAGCCTTCAAGCATGATGCGCGTGGTCGGATCCTTGTCGCCAAAGTAGCGGATCAATTCGCGGTAGTGATCAATCACCAGGCGCTCGGCAATCAGGTCCTGTTTGACCATATCCACCAGCGTGCCCGGTTTGCCATATTCGGTGGCAGAGCGAATGGCGAGGCCTTCGGGGTCGAAATTGGGAACCCCGCCCAACTGGTCGATGCGCTCGGCTGCGGCCAGCATGTGGGCGCGTTCTTCCTTGGCGTGGTCACTGAATTCCTCTGCAACGCTCTGGCTTGTCAGGCCCTCGACAGAAATCGCGTGCATCGTGTAGCGCAGGACACACACGATTTCGGTAGCGAGAACGGCCTGCAGCAATTCAATCGCCTTGTCTTTGTCGCCTTCATACGTGAAGGTCGCAGCACCATCATCCAGCGACCGGCGGGCCCGCTCGCGCAGGGTCGCGACGTCCGTAAAGAAGGGGTTGCTCTCGCTCATGATCTTTATCCTCTGTCTGTAACCCCTGGCGGGACTCCTTCGTAGAAGGTTGGGGGTGGATGAAAGTTCCGGAACGGGCAAACACAAAACTCTACTTGAGAATGATTATAGTTGCGGAAATCATCGGACAAAATGACAGTATTCACACGGCTTCGTGCACACCACCGTGATGCCGGCACAGTGTCTCCGGCATGAACAGCAGGCACTGCACTACTCCGATCGTTCCCAGGGCCGCCAGCGCGGCGAACGCTGCATTGAACCCGTAACCGGATGCAATCCATCCGCCGATGCTGTTGGACAACAACGCGCCGACCGTGCCCAGAGCCAGCCCGAACCCGATAACGAAATTCCGGTGTGGGGTGGCACCTGTGATGTCTGACAAGACCGCATAGAACAGCACTAGAAAGACACCCGATGTAAATCCATCCAGAATCTCCGCCGCGAACAACATGCCCCAGTGGGCACCATACATCAGAAGCAGGGTTCGAATGGGCAGCCCGGCAAGTGCCAGCAACAGCAATGGTTTGCGGCGCAGCCCCTCGGCGTAGCGTCCGACAAAAAATGCCACCGGCACCATGACCGCTTGGGCCACAACGATGCACAGAGAGGTAGTGGGCCCGGGGCTGCTGAAGTTGAACAGGGCCTGTCGCTCGATCAGCAAGGGCACGACACCTGCGTTGGACAGATTGAACAGCAGGTAGCATGTCAGAAAGATCAGCAATCGCGGATCACTCAGCGTTTGCCATGCGCCGTCGGCCTGTTGCGGGCGACCGTCCTGGCGCTCCGTTGGCATATCGGCGCGCGGTGTCAGGACAAGCACCAAAGCCAGACCCACGAGCGCAAGTGTGGCAATGGCCCATAACCCGGTCAACGCACCTGCGGCAGTTCCGGCAGCGGCCACAATACAGCCGATTCCGGCATTGCCCAGGTGATTGAAGGATTCGTTGCGGCCCATACGTGCGACATAAAAACGTGGTGCCGTTACATTCTGGCTGATTGCCGCCAGAAGGGGGGAAAGCATCGCTCCCGCGCTCGCTGCGCAGAAATGTGCAAAAACGATGATCCAGAACTGTGGCCACCAGGCAATTGCGATGATCGACAGAACTGTGATGACGCAACAGGCTGCCAGCAACGCCCGATGCGCCGAAAGCCTGTCGAGTGCCAAGCCGCCGACAATGCGGGTGAGCACAGCACCTGCACCGCCCGACGCGATGGCAACACCGATGTCGGCGGATACCCATTGATAAGTTGTGAGGATTCCTGTCAGGAAGGCTCCGAGATTGTCCTGAACATCCGCGAGCAGGAAGCTCAGCCCGTCCAGGGCCACCCGATCGCGCGTTGCAGTCGCGTCCTTGTCTCGTGTCGTCACGCTATTCCTTGTAATTGCCCGAGATAGAGGCCCCTGTCATCGCGGGTGCTGGTCCGAGGAAGAAGTTGTTGGATCGAGCATGTCGGTTGCCCTCTTTTTAGCCTGCGACGGGTTAATCGCAGAGGGAGAGGGGCTTGTTTCCGGGGCGGTCGACTGAGATTTCGGCGCCATCGCGTGCCTCTTGCCTGCATGGGGGTGGGATTCCTGCTTGGCAGACGACATTGCCGTGCCTAGTGCGGGGTCGGCATATGAGGCACCGGTAGCCGCGAAGAGCAACGACACTGTGAACATAATCGAGAATTTTGACATGGTGGCCCCCCTGTGGCGCGATTTGTTTTTAACCGGTTGGCTCGTAGACGGTTCATTGGGCGCGACCAGGTATTTGGTCCCGAATTTTAATGGTGCGATTTTTTCGCTGGAATGGAAGGAAGCACTACGAACCAGGTTCCTCACGGGAGCGGCCAAGACGCTGACATGTAGCAGACTCGTCCTGCGTGCCACAGGTGTGCCGCCTGCATATGCGGAGTGGAAGATAACAAATGCTTTTTCTTATACAATCCGGAATGCAGTCCACGCGTTGATGAGGCCACAGCCACAGGCAGCACCTATTTGCCCAAAGGGTAAGCACGCAACGGACGGATCATGATCTCACGCATCTGGAGAATTACGCTTGGTGGAGCGATTGCATCTACCGTGTCAGCCCTGCTTCTCAGCCGGATAAGGACCGGCTCCTACGGTCCCGGTGTGAATTGTACCGCACATTGGGTGCACGGTAACAGATCGGCTAAAATCGATAGACTTAATGCCTCCTATTCTCTCACGGGTGCCGCGACAAACGCAGCTGCGATGTTCTTTTGGGGCTGGTTTTATGATAAGGCTCTTGGTCGCTCGCCAACATTCGTGCGCGCTTTAAGCGCGACCGCCGCAATAGGTCCTGTGTCCTACCTAGTGGACTACAATGCCACGCCAAAACGCTTTACCCCTGGCTGGGAGCTTGTTTTTTCCCGCGGGGAAATGGCTGCAATCTATCTGTCTATGATGATCGGCATGTTCTGGGGCGCATTCTGCAAATCGCCGGTGTGTAATAAGCTCGAAAGTTCCCGGGCATGACGCCACACATCTACAGGGGTCAGGAAGCGCAAGCCGCACGCACGCCGCTTGAAGGCGGTATTCTTGGGTGGCTGGCCATCCTGGCGCTTGCGGTGCTTCTGGTCAGCAGCCATTTTACGTCCGGG
>Ga0157365_10000152_pt1 | contig 32411 bp, 25 predicted proteins | sample AttsexASBM3_FD_111478 | JGI IMG/M metagenome (GOLD analysis project Ga0157365, IMG submission 111478) | Fungus gardens microbial communities from leaf cutter ant in Ribeirão Preto, State of São Paulo, Brazil - Atta sexdens ASBM3 | ecosystem: Host-associated > Fungi > Mycelium > Unclassified ...
ATCTCGGCGGGCCTGCTCTACTGGATTGGCCATCACTGGCCCATCGGCCTGATTTAAAACTATCAGCCCTCACTTCTGAGGGCTGATTTTTTTGGCTTATTTAAACCCAACGACCGGATGCGCTTTATAAGGCGTTTCCAGCTCGGCCATCTCCTCGCTGGTGAGCGTCACGTCGACCGCCTCAATCAGCTCCTGCAACTGCTCCTCGCGCGACGCGCCGATAATCGGCGCGACAACGCCCGGTTTGCTCAGCAGCCAGGCGAGCGCCACCTGCGCGCGGCTGACGCCTTTATCCTGCGCGATATACGCCAGCCGTTCGGCGATCCTGGCGTCGTTCTCTTCGGTTTCGCTATAGAGCGTTTTGCCAAATTCATCCGACACCAGCCGCGCCGTGGTTTCGCCCCACGGACGAGTGAGACGGCCACGCGCCAGCGGGCTCCACGGGATAACGGCCACGCCTTCGCGATAGCAGAGCGGCAGCATCTCCTGCTCCTCTTCGCGATAAATCAGATTGTAGTGGTTTTGCATGGTGACGAACGGCGCCCAGCCGTTCTCTTTTTGCAGGTTCAGCGCCTGTTCGAACTGGTGGGGATGCATGGAAGACGCGCCGATATAGCGCGCTTTACCGGCTTTCACCACCTCGTTTAACGCCTCCAGCGTCTCTTCAATCGGCGTGTCGTAGTCCCAGCGATGGATTTGCAGCAGGTCGACATACTCCATGCCGAGGCGGCGCAGGCTGTCGTCAATGGAGCGCAGGATCTGCGGGCGGGAGAGCCCCTGCGGCAGGTCGCCGACCTGGTGATAGACCTTGGTGGCGACAACGACATCCTCGCGGCGTGCGAAATCGCGCAGCGCGCGCCCGACGATCTCTTCGCTGCTGCCGTCGGAATAGCTGTTGGCGGTGTCGAAAAAGTTAATGCCGCCATCGAGGGCGTGTTTGATGATAAGGCGGCTGCTTTCTTCGGGGAGAGTCCAGGCGTGGTTACCGCGGTCCGGCTCGCCAAATGTCATACAGCCCAGGCACAGACGGGAAACCTGAAGGTCGGTTTTTCCTAATTGCTTGTATTGCATGGTTCCGCTCCTGCTTTAGGGTCACAAAGGTACCTTTAAGCATAGCAGGAGCGGAAACGAAGCAGAGGTCAGGCGAGCCAGTCGCGCACGCGCCGCGTGATGCCGTCGGCGGTAAGGCCAATCTCCGCGCGCGCTTCGTCCTGAGTGCCCTGAGGAATAAAGTGATCCGGCAGACCGAGATTCAGCACCGGCACCGGTTTACGCTTCGCCATCAGCAGCTCGTTAACGCCGCTGCCTGCGCCGCCCATAATGGCGTTCTCTTCGATGGTCACCAGCGCCTCGTGGCGTTCGGCAAGCTCCATGATCAGCGCTTCATCGAGCGGTTTCACAAAGCGCATATCCACAAGCGTCGCGTTGAGCGCTTCGGCGGCCTGGGTGGCCTCCGGCAGCAGCGTGCCGAAGTTGAGCAGCGCCACTTTCTCGCCGTGGCGTTTCACCACGCCTTTGCCAATCGGCAGTTTCTGGAGCGGCTCCAGCGTGACGCCAAGCGCATTGCCGCGCGGGTAACGGACAGCGCTCGGGCCGTCGTTGTAGTGATAGCCGGTAAACAGCATCTGGCGGCACTCGTTCTCATCGCTCGGCGTCATGATGACCATATCCGGGATGCAGCGCAGATAAGAGAGATCGAACGCGCCCTGATGCGTCTGACCGTCGGCGCCGACGATGCCCGCGCGGTCAATCGCGAACAGCACCGGCAATTTCTGGATAGCGACGTCGTGGATAACCTGGTCGTAGGCGCGTTGCAGGAAGGTGGAGTAAATTGCCACCACCGGCTTGTAACCGCCAATCGCGAGACCCGCCGCGAAGGTGACTGCGTGCTGCTCGGCGATCGCCACGTCGAAATATTGGCCCGGATACTGGCGGGAGAACTCGACCATGCCGGAGCCCTCGCGCATGGCAGGGGTGATCGCCATCAGCTTGTCGTCTTTCGCCGCGGTTTCACACAGCCAGTCGCCGAAAATTTTCGAATAGCTCGGCTGGCCGCCGCTGCTTTTCGGCAGCGTGCCGCTTTCCGGATCGAATTTCGGCACCGCGTGGAAGGTGATAGGGTCTTTCTCGGCGGGCTCATAACCACGACCTTTTTTGGTCATGATATGCAGGAACTGCGGGCCTTTGAGGTCGCGCATATTTTTGAGCGTATGCACCAGGCCCAGCACGTCGTGGCCGTCTACCGGGCCGATATAGTTAAAGCCCAGCTCTTCAAACAGCGTGCCCGGCACCACCATCCCTTTGATGTGCTCTTCGGTGCGCTTGAGCAGTTCTTTGATGGGCGGCACATTGGAGAAGACGCGTTTGCCGCCTTCGCGAAGCCGGGAATAGAGCTTGCCGGAAAGCAGCTGCGCCAGATGGTTATTCAGCGCGCCGACGTTCTCGGAAATCGACATTTCGTTGTCGTTAAGGATAACCAGCATGTCCGGGCGGATATCGCCCGCGTGGTTCATCGCCTCGAACGCCATGCCTGCCGTGATAGCGCCGTCGCCAATCACGCAGACGGTGCGGCGGTTTTTCTCCTCGCGCGCCGCGGCGACGGCGATGCCGATGCCTGCGCTGATGGAGGTGGACGAGTGGCCGACGCTTAACACGTCATATTCGCTTTCGCCGCGCCACGGGAACGGGTGCAGGCCGCCTTTCTGACGGATGGTGCCGATGCGGTCACGGCGTCCGGTCAGAATTTTATGCGGGTAGGCCTGATGGCCCACGTCCCAGACCAGCTGGTCGAACGGCGTGTTGTAGACGTAATGCAACGCCACGGTAAGCTCCACCGTGCCAAGCCCGGAGGCGAAGTGTCCGCTTGAACGGCTCACGCTGTCGAGCAGGTAACGACGCAGCTCGTCGCACAGCTTCGGCAGACTCTCTTTTGGCAACAGGCGCAGCTGTGCAGTGGAGTCCACCAGCGCCAGGGTCGGGTATTTGGCAGTATCAAAACTCATCAGAGACTCATCGTGGTGTTATACGTTTATTTATCACGTTGGATTATGAAATTCGCTAACGCTTCCAGTGTCGCGGTATCCAGCGCCTGGGCTTTCAGCGGCGCCAGCGCCGCCAGCGCGTCGTCGCACAAACCCCGCGCTTTCGCCTGAGCGTGCTCAAGACCCAGCAGGGCGGGGTAGGTGCTTTTGCCAAGTTGCTGATCGGCACCCTGGCGTTTACCAAGGGTTGCAGTATCACCCACCACATCCAGAATGTCATCCTGTACCTGGAAGGCGAGGCCGATGCTTTCTGCGTAGCTGTCAAGATATCCCAGCGCCTCGCGGCCTTTATCGCCAGCGCATAAGGCGCCCATGCGCACCGCCGCGCGGATAAGCGCGCCGGTTTTGTGACGATGGATGCGCTCCAGCGCGTCGAGATCGACCTGCTGGCCTTCGGCTTCGAGATCGAGCGCCTGACCGCCGCACATGCCCGCCACGCCGCTCGCTTTCGCGAGCTCAGAAACCATCGCGAGACGGTCGCGCAACGTCACGTTGTCCATCGGCGCGTCGCTTAAAATAGAGAACGCCAGCGTTTGCAGCGCGTCGCCTGCGAGAATAGCGCTCGCTTCGCCAAAGCGGATATGGCAGGTAGGCTGACCGCGGCGCAGGTCGTCGTCGTCCATCGCTGGCAGATCGTCATGCATCAGCGAATAGGCGTGAATACACTCAATGGCGGCGGCCGGGGCATCCAGCGCGGTCGGATTGACGCCGAACATTTCGCCGGTCGCGTAGACCAGAAACGGCCGCAGGCGTTTACCGCCTAATAATGTGCCGTAGAGCATCGCCTCAACCAGTGGACTCTTCTGAAACGGCAGGGCGCCGATAAAATGCTGCAGCGCGCCGTTGGCCCGCTCAGCCTGCGACTGAAGCTGTTGACTGAAATCCATGTTTACTCGGCGTCCGGCGTAAAGGGGGTAAGAGGCGCGTCCTCGTTCTGAGAAAGCAGGATCTGCACGCGCTGCTCCGCCTGTTGCAGTTTTACCTGGCCCTGGCGCGCGAGCTGCACGCCGCGTTCAAATTCATTGAGCGCCTCTTCGAGCGGCAGGTCGCCGCTTTCCAGACGGGTGACGATAAGCTCAAGTTCCGACAGGGCAGTTTCGAAGCTGGCCGGCTGTTCATTTTTCTTCGGCATAGTAAATGTCTGACTCTATGGGTTAACTGTCATTTCAGCGACACTGCATGGTAGCGGAGACGCAAAGATTAGCAAATAACGCCTTGTGGGTTGGTAACTGGCGCAGTTACACCGCGATGGTGATATACTGCCGGGCTCACGATGCAGGCGCGCGGCGTCCTGCAGTACTCTTTTCTAAGCCCCGGTGGGCTTGCCAACGAATCATAGCCACCATGAAGTTTATCATTAAATTATTCCCGGAAATCACCATTAAAAGCCAGTCTGTGCGGTTGCGCTTTATAAAAATCCTGACCGGGAATATTCGTAACGTATTGAAACACTACGATGAAAATCTTGCCGTGGTTCGCCACTGGGACCATATCGTGGTGCGTATTAAAGATGAAACCATGCACGATACCGTGCTTGACGCGCTGACACGCATTCCCGGCATTCACCACGTGCTGGAAGTGGATGACGTGCCGTTCACGGACATGCACGACATTTTCGAGAAAGCGCTCGCCAACTGGCGTGAGCAGCTCGAAGGGAAAACGTTCTGCGTGCGCGTTAAGCGACGCGGTCAACATGAGTTTAGCTCTATTGAAGTGGAGCGCTATGTCGGCGGCGGTTTAAATCAGCATATTGAATCCGCCCGCGTCAAACTCAAGCAGCCAGACGTCACCGTCAATCTGGAGATTGAAGATGACCGCCTGCTGTTGATCAAAGGCCGCTACGAAGGCATCGGCGGTTTCCCGATAGGCACCCAGGAAGATGTGCTGTCGCTGATTTCCGGCGGTTTCGACTCCGGCGTCTCCAGCTACATGCTGATGCGTCGCGGCTGCCGCGTGCATTACTGCTTCTTTAACCTCGGCGGCGCCGCGCATGAAATCGGCGTGCGTCAGGTGGCGCACTATCTGTGGAGCCGCTTTGGCAGCTCGCACCGCGTGCGTTTTGTGGCGATTAACTTCGAGCCTGTCGTCGGCGAAATTCTTGAAAAAGTGGACGACGGCCAGATGGGCGTTGTGCTTAAGCGCATGATGGTGCGCGCGGCGTCGAAAGTGGCGGAGCGCTACGGCGTGCAGGCGCTGGTCACCGGCGAGGCGCTGGGCCAGGTCTCCAGCCAGACGCTGACCAACCTGCGCCTTATCGATAATGTCTCTGATACGCTGGTGCTGCGCCCGCTTATCTCTTATGACAAAGAGCACATTATCGATATCGCGCGCAAAATCGGCACCGAAGATTTCGCGCGGACCATGCCGGAATATTGCGGCGTGATTTCGAAAAGCCCGACCGTGAAGGCCGTAAAAGGGAAAATCGAAGCCGAAGAAGCGAACTTCGATTTCACTATTCTTGACCGCGTGGTGGCTGAAGCCACCAATGTTGATATCCGCGAAATCGCCGAGCAGACCGAGCAGCAGGTGGTGGAAGTGGAAACCGTCAGCGGTTTCGGCCCGAACGACGCGATTCTGGATATCCGCTCCATCGACGAGCAGGATGACAAGCCGCTGGCTATCGACGGCGTCGAGGTGGTTTCGCTGCCGTTCTACAAGCTCAGCACGAAGTTTGGCGATCTCGACCAGAGCAAAACGTACCTGCTGTGGTGCGAGCGCGGCGTGATGAGCCGCCTGCAGGCGCTGTATCTGCTGGAGCAGGGCTTTAAGAATGTGAAAGTCTACCGTCCGTAACGCCAGGCGTTTCGCAGAGACAAAAAAATCCCCTCAGCCGAGGGGATTTTTATTGGCGGCATTTCAGCGGTGACGCTTAATAGTCGCGATAGCTGTAAATGCCTGCCGCCATCACCAGTTGCCCGGCAACTTCATGCGCTTTCTCGCGCCCGACCAGCAAGTCGATAATCTTCAGCGCGAAGTCAATTGCGGTACCCGGCCCCTGGCTGGTCAGCAGGTTGACGCGCGGATCCCAGACCACGCGTTTATCCTGCCACTGCTCCTCAGGGATAGTCTCTTTGAGCGCCGGGAAGCCGGTCATATTGCCGATGGGAAAAAGCTCGTGCGGCACCAGCACCGTGCCTGCCGCCGCGCAAATGGCGGCGACAATTCGCCCCGAGAGATGAAACTGTCGCACGGTTTCGACCAGTAACGGGCTGTCGCGAAACGCTTCGGCGCCTTTCAGGCCGCCCGGCAGCACGATGACGTCGAAATCGCCGTCCGCCACTTCCACCAGCGGCGCGTCCGCCAGCAGCCGGACGCCGCGCGAGCAGGTAATGGTGAGATTGCCCTCGCTCGCGACGCTCGCGGTGGTGACGTTAATGCCGCCGCGCACCAGCAAATCGATGGTGGTGACCGCTTCGGTCTCTTCAGTGCCAGGGGCGAGGCATACCAGTGCCGATGCGCTCATACTCATTCTCCTTGCGTTTAATCTGTTCATACAGACGGCTGTTTACCGGCAGCGTCAGGCCATGCGCTCTGGCGCGGCGCAGCAGGTAGCCAGTGATGTAATCAATCTCGGTATGACGCTGCTGGCGGACATCCTGCAGCATCGATGAAATATTGGCGGCGGTGCTCTCAATCACCTGGTCGATATAATAAAGCAGGCTGTCTGTCGACGTGTGATAGCCCTCGCGCTGCATGACCTGCGCCACCTCCGCGCAAATCTCCCGCACTTCATCATGGCGCGCGCGCAGGTCGCCGTTCGGGCAGTTGTAAAGCGCCGTCAGCGGGTTAATCACGCAGTTGACGGCGAGCTTGATCCAGCGCGACGCGTTGACGTTATCGTGCCAGGCGACATCGGGCAGCGCCTGTTGCAGCAGCGCCGCCAGTCGGGAGTAATCCTGCGCGTCCGGCGTAACGGGGCCGATATGCGTGGTGCCGCAGGCGACGTGCATGACCCGGCTGCCGTCGCGCCGGGCGGCATGGGTGGTGACCCCGGCGAGCAGCGGCTGAACTACCGCGCGCAGCTCATCCAGCGTGCCCATGCCGTTATGCAGCAGCAAAATGGGACTGACGGCGGGCAGACGCGCGGCGAGAGTTTTCACCGCCTCTGAGACCTGCCAGGCTTTCAGCGTCACCAGCAACAGCTCGCTATCGGCGAGAAAGGCGGTGTCGTTGGCCAAAAACGTATGCGTAAATGCGCTGCCGTCGGTTTCCACCAGACTGACCTGACAGGATGATTGCGGCACGCGCAGCCATCCCTGCACCTCGTGACCTTGTTTATGCAGCGCGCTCATCCAGAGCTGGCCTAAAGCGCCGCATCCAAGCACGGTAATTTTCATTGTTCCTCCTCGCCCGCAACGGCACCGGGCGTTGTGTCATACGTCTATTATAACGTGAGCGCTCAGGCTTTCGCCTGCTGCCGGTTTCCGGGTTGTGTTATGCGCCTTTGCGGGTATTATGCAACGCACATACTGAGAGGGAGATAGAAAACATGCCATCTTTTGACATTGTCTCTGAGGTCGAAATGCGCGAAGTGCAGAACGCGGTGGAGAACGCCACGCGTGAACTGGAAACCCGTTTCGACTTCCGCAACGTGACCGCGAGCTTCGAGCTGAACGAAAAAAATCAGACCATTAAAGTGACGAGCGAATCCGATTTCCAGGTCAATCAACTGCTGGATATTCTGCGCGCAAAGCTGCTCAAACGCGGCATTGAAGGCAGCTCCATCGACGTGCCGGAAGAGTTTGAACACAGCGGCAAAACCTGGAGCGTGGAAGCGAAGCTCAAGCAGGGCATCGACACCGCGATGGCGAAGAAAATCGTCAAGCTTATTAAAGACAGCAAGCTGAAAGTCCAGGCGCAGATCCAGGGCGAGCAGGTGCGTGTTACCGGCAAAGCCCGCGACGACCTCCAGCAGGCAATCGCGCTGGTGCGCGGCGGCAACCTCGGCCAGCCGTTCCAGTTCAATAATTTCCGCGACTAAACACCGGAAGCGTAAAACACAAAGGGCGGATAATCCGCCCTTTTTTACGTCTGCTGCCCGCGGTTACGCGTGGCGGATCTGCTGTTCTATCTCGACGCGATTCGTCACTTTAGTGTCGATTTTCAGATACGCGCTGCGCTCATCGGCCACTACCACCGCTTCGCTGACGCCTGCGGTCTCCCGCAAACGCTGCGCGAGCGACTCGTCCGCCGTCACCTCAGGCGGAATTTCCACGCGAATGCTGCTGACATACGGCGGCTCTTTCATCGTGGTACTGACCAGCAGCCAGACGGTCGCCAGCAGCGCGCCCACCAGAAACACCGTCTGCGAGTCAAAGAGGCCGTCGAGCCAGCCGCCGAGCGAGCCGCCGATCGCGACACCCAGGAACTGGCTGGTGGAGTAAACGCCCATCGCGGTGCCTTTATAGCCCGCCGGCGACTCTTTGCTGATAAGCGACGGCAGCAGCGCTTCCATCAGGTTAAACGCCACGAAGAACAGCTGTACGCCGACGATAAGCTCCCAGAAGTGCGGACCTGCGCCCCACAGGACGATTTCCGCAATCAGCAGCAGCGCCACGCAGAAGAGAAACACGCGCTTCATTTTGCGCTTCGCTTCAGCGTAAATGATAAACGGCACCACCGAGACGAATGAAATCAGCATGGTGCAGAGATAGACCTTCCAGTGCGCCGCTGCCGGGTAACCTGCCGCTTCGAGCTGGCCGGGCAGGGCGACGAAGGTCGACATCAGCAGGATATGCAGGCACATGATGCCGAAGTTGAGCTTCAGCAGCGTCGGCTCCGCCAGCACTTTACGAAAACAGCCTTTCACCATGCCGGAGTCGCGGTTCAGCACGTGGCTGCCGCTGTCGGGCACGACCCAGAGCGTAATGATAATACCCGCCGTCGCGAGCACCGCGATCATCCAGAACAGCGCATGCAGGCCGAGCGCGTGGGTGATAATCGGGCCGAGCACCATCGCGATGGCGAACGTCACCCCGAAGCTGACGCCGATAAAGGCCATCGCCTTGGTGCGGTTCTGTTCGCGGGTGAGGTCAGAGAGGAGCGCCATCACGGCGGCGGCGATAGCGCCGGAGCCCTGTAATGCGCGCCCGAGAATAATGCCCCAGATGGAGTCGGTCAGCGCGGCGACCAGGCTGCCGATAACAAAAATCGCGAGGCCGCCGACAATCAGCGGTTTACGACCAATACGGTCAGAAAGCAGGCCAAACGGCACCTGGAAAATCGCCTGCGCGAGGCCGTAAATACCGATAGCGAGGCCAATCAGCGCTTCGCTGGCGCCCTGTAGCGCCATTCCGTAAGTAGTAATGACCGGCAGCACCATAAACATGCCGAGCATGCGCAAAGAAAAAACCGTCCCTAAACCCCATGTCGCGCGCAACTCGACTGGCGTCATTTTGTTATCGTTCATTACCACCTCAGATAAAAAGCAGGCCTTAGTGTAGTGCGAGGGCAGGGGAGGGTAAATGCCGGGTTATTTAGAAAATATTTCAAGGGTTAACTATTAGTGCGGCCAATGAATCACGGCCCGGATTGGCGCAATAAAAAAGGGTGCCGCAGCACCCTTTTTCGTGTCGGTAACTTACCAGACGTAAGTCATCAGACTATGTGAATCCGGCACCATAAAGTCCACGGACATCATCACGCTCAGCGACGTAATCGCGACAATCGAGAACACAAACAGTTTGCGCGCCCAGACTTTGTCGTTTTCAGCTTTGTAGCCGCGCAGGGCCATGCCAAGCCACCAGACGCTGACCGCTGCCGCCACCACCAGGTATTTATACCCGGCATAACCTCCTAACGAGAGCATCAGCGTCGCCACGGCGAAGGCGATGATATAAAGGGTGATGTGGTTTTTCGCCACAGAGATCCCTTTTACCACCGGCAGCACCGGAATATTGGCGGCCTGATAATCCTTAAAGCGGAAAATCGCAATCGCGTAGGAGTGCGGCATCTGCCACAGGCTGAAAATCGCAAGCAGGATCAACGCGCCGGTATCGAACTCGTTGGTCACCGCGCAGTAGCCGATAACCGGCGGCGCGGCGCCCGACAGCGAGCCAATCAGCGTGCCATAGACCGAGTGGCGTTTCATGTAGAGGCTATAAACCCCGACATAGACCACGAAGCCCATAACCGCGAGCCACATCGCCAGCGGGTTGGCGCCGAACCAGAGCAGCATAAAGCCAGCAATACCCAACAAGGTGGCGTACACCAGCGACATTTTCGGCGAAATCAGTCCTTTCACCAGCACACGGTTTTTGGTGCGCTCCATTTTGCGGTCGATATCACGGTCGATGTAGTTGTTAAACACACAACCGGACGCCACGACCAGCGACACCCCCACGAGGGTGAAAAGGAACAGGGGATAATCGATGCTGCCTTTGGAAGCCAGCAGGAATCCCCCGATAACCGATATCAGGTTGCCGAAAATGATGCCTGGTTTCGTTACTTGCAGGTATTGCTTAATCATACTCGCCGCTCTTAGTGAACCATCATGTTGTAATTCAGGTTCCACATAATCCAGATAGAGCCTACCACTACAATCGCGATAATCAGCAACGTAAAGACAAAGGCTACCAGGTTCCAGCGCTCCTCAGAGGAGGCGTTCATGTGCAGGAAGCACACCAGGTGAACCAGAATCTGTACGACTGCGGTTGCCACGACCACACCCAGCAGGGTGCCGTGAGATGCGGAGCCGTTCATGACCATCCAGAACGGGATTACTGTCAGAATAACCGACAGGATAAACCCGATCAGGTACGTCTTGACGCCACCGTGATGAGCGCCGTTGTGATCGGTTGAATGACTCATTACATCGCCCCCATCAGATAGACTACAGAGAATACACAGATCCACACTACGTCCAGGAAGTGCCAGAACATGCTCAGGCACATCAGGCGCGCGCGGTTGTTATGGGTCAGACCGCGGCGGGAGACGTGAATCATCATCACAATCATCCAGATAAGGCCAGAAGTTACGTGGATACCGTGGGTGCCGACCAGAGTAAAGAACGCTGACAGGAAGCCGCTCTTATCCGGGCCGAAGCCTTCCGCGATCAGATGATGGAATTCATAGATTTCCATCGCCACGAACCCTGCGCCAAACAGGAAGGTCAGGGCGAGCCAGGACATGACCTGGCTCTGGTTGTTTTTGTTCATGGCGATCATCGCCATGCCATACGTGATGGAGGAGAACAACAGCAGGAAAGTTTCAACCAGCACAAACGGCAGTTCGAAAATGTCTTTCCCGGTCGGGCCCCCCGCCGTGCCGTTCACGAGAACGGCATAGGTGGCAAACAGACATGCAAAGAGAATGCAGTCGCTCATCAGGTAGATCCAGAAGCCGAACACTTTGTTCGCTCCTGCATCGTGGTGCCCATGCTCATGGCTGCCATGGGCAAGTTCGTGATTAATGCTCTCAGTTGACATTTTTCAGCCCTGCTTTGGTGATTTCTTCGAAGTGCTGGTTTTCCAGTTTCTCAACGGTGGCTACCGGTACGTAGTAATCCACGTCTTCATCGAAGCTCTTCGCAATCCAGGTAATAACGATACCCGCGAAGCCCAGGATAGCCAGCCACCAGATGTGCCAGATCATCGCGAAGCCAAAGATGGTGCTGAACGCGCCGATGAAAATACCCGCTGCGCTGTTGCGCGGCATATGAATTTCTTCATAGTGCGCCGGCTGCTTGTAAGCTTCACCTTTGTCTTTCATTTCCCAGAACGCATCGCGCTCGTGGATTTCCGGTACTACTGCGAAGTTATAGAACGGCGGCGGAGAAGAGGTTGCCCACTCCAGCGTACGGCCGCCCCACGGGTCGCCAGTCAGGTCGCGGTTCAGATGACGGTCGCGAACACTCACGTAGATCTGCAGAACGATGCACAGGATACCGCAGGCAATCAGCAGCGCGCCGATTTCAGCCACAATCATCAGCGGCTGGAACATCGGGTCGATGTTCTGGCTAACGCGACGCGTCATACCCATGAAGCCCATGGCGTACAGCGGCATAAAGGTCACGAAGAAGCCGATGATCCAGAACCAGAAAGCACGGATGCCCCAGGTTTCGTTCATCTTGTAGCCAAAGGCTTTCGGCCACCAGTAGCTCATACCGGCGAAGCACCCGAAGACCACACCACCGATAATCACGTTATGGAAGTGCGCAATCAGGAACAGGCTGTTGTGCAGTACGAAGTCTGCGCCCGGTACTGCCAGCAGCACGCCGGTCATACCACCGATGGAGAAGGTGATGATGAAGCCGATAGTCCACAGCATGGAGGAGTGGAACTGGATGCGGCCCTGATACATGGTGAACAGCCAGTTGAAGATCTTCACCCCGGTCGGGATGGCGATAATCATCGTGGTGATACCAAAGAAGGCGTTCACGTTCGCGCCACTGCCCATGGTGAAGAAGTGGTGCAGCCACACGATGAACGACAGCACGGTAATCGCGATAGTCGCCCATACGAGGGAGGTGTAACCGAACAGACGTTTCTTCGAGAAGGTGGAGGTGATTTCAGAGAACACACCAAACACCGGCAGAACCAGGATGTACACTTCCGGATGGCCCCAGGCCCAAATCAGGTTCACGTACATCATCATGTTGCCGCCCATATCATTGGTAAAGAAATGGGTGCCCAGATAGCGGTCCAGGGTTAGCAACGCAATGGTAACGGTCAGGATCGGGAAGGAGACGATAATCAGGACGTTAGTACACAGCGACGCCCAGGTGAATACCGGCATTTTGAACATGGTCATGCCCGGCGCACGCATCTTCAGAATGGTCACGAAGAAGTTGATACCGGTCAGTGTCGTACCAATACCGGAGAGCTGGAGACTCCAGATCCAGTAGTCCACCCCAACGCCCGGACTGTACTCAATACCCGAGAGCGGCGGATAGGCCACCCAACCGGTCTGAGCGAACTCGCCCACGCCCAGAGAGACGTTCACAAGGATTACCCCGACAACGGTGAACCAGAAGCTCAGGTTGTTCAGGAACGGATATGCCACGTCGCGCGCGCCGATCTGCAGCGGAACCACCAGGTTCATCAGACCGATAACGAACGGCATCGCCACGAAGAAGATCATGATAACGCCGTGGGCGGTAAAGATCTGGTCGTAGTGATGCGGCGGCAGGAACCCGGCTTCGCCGGAGGCCGCCAGCAATTGCTGGGTACGCATCATGATGGCGTCCGCGAAGCCGCGAACCAGCATCACGATAGCCACGAGGATATACATTACCCCCAGACGTTTGTGGTCCACAGACGTGAGCCACTCGTTCCACAGATAAGACCACTTACCGAAGTAAGTGATAGCTGCAACTAGCGCCAGACCCCCGACGATAATGGCAGCCACCGTAACCATGATAATTGGCTCATGGTACGGAATTGCATCCAGTGTAAGTTTTCCGAACATCGTATTATTCCTCGGCCCCTTAGTGAGAGGTTTCCGCGTGATTCATGTCCATGCCTTCCATGCCTTCGTGGGCGTTGTGCTCCCCTTCAGACTGAGTCACGTCCATGCTCTTCCCAGGTCCCATGAATTTGTTAATAACGTCTTTAAACAAATCCGGTTTTACGCTGGAGAAGTATTCGACTTTGTTGTATTCGCTCGGGGCCGCCAGCTTGTCATAGGTCGCCATATCGTTAATGGTTTTGCCAGACTGCTTCGCTTTGGCCACCCACTGGTTGAAGGTCTCGTTATCTGGCGTGGCGATTGCCTTGAACTTCATGCCGGAGAAACCTGCACCACTGTAGTTAGCAGAAATACCGTCGTAGGTGCCGGCTTCGTTCGCAATCAGGTGCAGTTTGGTCTGCATGCCTGCCATTGCGTAGATCTGGCTACCCAGGCGCGGAATAAAGAAGGAGTTCATCACCGAGTTGGAGGTGATTTTGAATTCCACAGGCGTGTTCGCCGGGAACGCGATTTCATTGACCGTCGCGATGCCCTGCTCCGGATAAATGAAGAACCACTTCCAGTCCATTGCGATAACTTCGATGGTCACCGGCTTCGCATCGTGCGCCAGCGGACGGCTGGGTTCGAGCGAGTGCGTGGTTTTCCATGTCAGTACTGCAAGGAAAATGATGATAAGGATAGGGATGGTCCAGACAACAGCTTCAACTTTGTTGGAGTGTGACCAGTTGGGGCTGTATTTTGCGTCCTTATTGGTTGCCCGATATTTCCAGGCGAAGCCAATAGCCATCAAGATGGCTGGAATCACGACAATCAACATCAGCCCGAGGGCGGTCAGTATCAATGAACGTTGCTCCAGTCCAATCTGTCCTTTGGGGTTGAGAAGCGCAGCATCACAGCCACTGAGTAAAACAGTGCCTGCGAATAATGACAGCAGTCCCAAACTTTTATTGTATTTCCTGAGTCTCATTTAACGACCTCAATTCAGGGGGATCTGGTGGCGGTTAAAGTGTGCCGGGCATTTTACGGGAAGGTTACATTACTGTAAACACGAATGGCGCAGTGTCTGTGGGGTGTAACCGGGTTCTGTCGCTACCGTCACAGCCAATGCAACAAAATGTAAAATGTAAGCCATGACAGCCACATGGCAAGGGTTATAACAAAATCCTATGTAAAGTAAGGTCAAGACGGGAATTGAGTATATAGGGGCGGAAATAGCATACAATAAATTAACAAGGTGGTTTCAAATGAGAAACAATAACGGCAGGAAAATAATTTTTCACGGTGCTGAATCGTTAAAAATAATGTCGCACAGAATGATAAACGAAATTATTTAAAGTCTCTGCTACCAAATTTCGATAAATATATCTAAGCAAATCAGATGCTATTTTATTGACCAGTAAATTGAAACGCTTTTCTGGTAGTGCTTTTTTTCTGGCGATAAAAGCAACAATAAAACAACAATTATTCAGGGTAAAGGATTGATACACATGGAAACAGCAACGCCTTTAGTGGGCATCGATTTAGGCACGTCTAACAGCGCGGTGGCCTGGTTTACCGATGGGCGTGCGACGCTGATTGCCGATGGCGATAACCGCGTGCTCACGCCGTCGGTCGTCGGCCTGGACGACGAGGGCCATATCATCGTCGGTGCGGCGGCGAAAGCGCGGCTGGTCAGTCATCCGACGCTCACGCACGCCAGCTTTAAACGCTACATGGGCACCGACAAAATTTTTATCCTCGGCGAGCACCGCTTTCGCGCGGAAGAGCTTTCGGCGCTGGTGCTGCGCAAACTGAAAGCCGATGCCGAAGTGGCGCTTGGCGTCACGATCGCGCGCGCGGTGATTACCGTTCCTGCGTGGTTTAACGATATTCAGCGTAAAGCGGTCAAAACGGCCGGGCATCTGGCGGGGCTCGAGGTGGAGCGGCTGGTCAATGAACCGACGGCGGCGTCGCTCGCCTATGGCCTTGCCGAAAACCGCGAGCAAAAATTTCTGGTGTTCGATCTCGGCGGCGGCACGTTTGACGTTTCCATCGTCGATATGTTTGAAGGCGTGATTGAAGTGCGCGCCAGCAGCGGCGACGCGCGCCTCGGCGGCGATGACTTTACCGATATTATCCGCCAGTGGATGTTGTCGCGTTACCCGGACTACCGTCCGGCGGACGCCTTCGAAGAAGCGCAGCTGACCGAACAGGCTGAACACCTTAAACACCAGCTGACACAGCAGCCGCTGGCGACGGCCACGCTCCACGCAGGCGGGCAGGAAATGACGTGGCGGCTTGATAACGACCTGCTCACCGACATCTGCCAGCCGCTGCTGGCGCGCCTGAAGCAGCCGGTTATTCAGGCGCTGCGCGACGCCCGTTTTGATATCAGCGATCTGGACGACATTATCCTGGTGGGCGGTGCCACGCGCATGCCGGTGGTGCGCCAGCTGGCGGCGCGCATGTTTGGCCGCTTCCCGCGCGCCGAACTGAACCCGGATGAAGTGGTGGCGCTGGGCGCGGGCATTCAGGCCGGGCTCGCAAGCCTTGATGCCGCGCTCGACGACATCGTGCTGACCGACGTCATGCCCTATTCGCTCGGCATCGAAACCGCGCGTCGTCATGGCGAGCGTTTTGAGAGCGGCTATTTCCTGCCCATTATCGAGCGCAACAGCTTTGTGCCGGTCAGCATGTTCCGTTCTATCGCGACCGTATACGACAACCAGCGCCAGCTGGAGATCGCCGTGTTCCAGGGCGAGGCGCGCCGGGTGGCCGAAAATATCCTGCTCGACAAATTCACGCTCGATATTCCACCGCGCCCGGCAGGCGAGGTCACGGTGGAGGTGCGTTTCACCTATACCCTCGACGGGATCCTCGAAGTGGAGTGCAAAATCGACGGTCAGGAGGGAGTGGCGTCGCTGGTGATTGAGCGCGCGCCCGGCAGCCTCAGCCCGGAAGAGATCCAGCAGCGGCTGGCGCAGCTGAACGCGCTGAAAATTCACCCGCGGGATCGCACTGAAAACCGGCAGCTGCTGGCGCTGGCGAGCCAGCGCTACGAGCAGACGCTCGGCGAACGACGCCATCTTATCGATCACTACAGCGCGCAGTTTGAGCAGGCGCTGGAAAGCCAGGATCTGCGCACGATCGCCGAGGCGCGTCAGTCGCTGGAGCAGATCCTCGCCCAGTTTGACGACGGGCTACGCTAATGGACGCCTGGAGCCTTCTCGGCCTTGAGCCGACCAAAGACAAAGCCGCGCTGCGGCGCGCCTGGGCGAAAGTGGTGAAGCAGAACCGTCCGGACAACGATCCGCAGCGGTATCAGCAGTTGCGCGAAGCCTATGAGGCGGCGCAGCGTTATCAGGAAATTGACGAAGAAGAAGACGAAGCCGACATCGACGAGGCGCAAGCTCCCGTCATTATCACCGACGGCGCGATCCCGGCGTGGCTGCAAACCTGGCCTGAAGAAACCCCGCCGCCGTTGACTGACATCGCGCCGCAGCCTGGCTGGGATGCGCAGCAGCTTCGCGAGAAAGCGCAGTCGCTGTCGACTTCCGTTGTCGCCGATGAAATGGCGGGCTGTGAGCAGCTGGAAACGTATCTGATGACCGAACTGCCGGATGCGCTGGCGGCGCGGCGCTATTTCAGCGAGGCGTTTGCCGGGGCGCTGGCGGAGGAGCAATGGCTCACGCGCGGCCAGCTGGAGCATGTCGGCAGGATAATGGGGTGGGAGCTTGAGAGCTACCGCAGTACGGCGCTACCCGACTGGCTGGTGGAGGCGCTCGATGCGCGTGTCGCCACCACGGAAGACGACTACCGGATGATTGTGGAGCGTGGGCGGCATCAGGCGAGCTGGCTGTCAAAAGCGCGCTGGCGGCTAATGACCGAACTGCAGGCGCCGCTGCCGTGGTGGGGGCGCTTATGGCCTGGCTTTCTTGATGAGGCGCGCCAGCGCGTACAGACGATGTGCAGCGAACAGCCAGGGTTATGGCAGCGTATTAACCCGGTGATGAGGGACCTGCTCTATACGCCAGGCCCGGCGCTGTCGATGCATCTTTTTATGAGTCTGCTGTTCTGGGGCGGCGTGCTGGGCTTTCTGGCGTTCGACCCGAAGGTAACGCTGCTGGATGTCGGTGTTGTCGCTGCCATCGTCGCCGCTTATCTGCTCGGTATTCCTTATCTCTGGAACCGCTATTCTGAGGGCAGCCGCAGGCGGATCGCCGTGCGTGTGGGGTATGTGCTGTTATCACTTGCGTTGCTGGCGATCCCGGTAGGACTTTTTGCGCGCTATGCCGTGGCGTTCTTTCAGAAGACCCATGAAATCACGCCGCTGCTCTATGTCAGCGTGATTATCGTAGGCGTGCTGGTGGCGTGCCTGAGACCGCAGGCGCGGCAGTGGTGGCGCTGGCCCATTGATATCATCTCCGGGCCGGTGGGATTCCCTGTGCAGTTTCTTTGTCAGCTACCGTGGATCATTAACCTGTTTTTGATTCCGTTCGGCACAAAGGTCTACAGCGTACTGGTAAGCATGTTTATTGTGTTCATCCACCCCTGACGATTACCGTTGCGCGCGGCGGCGCAGCGCCAGGTAATCGAGCAGACAGCCCAGTACGATACCCCCCAGCGCCAGCAGCGCGCCGGCTTCGGGCAGCGTCGCGCCGACGCTCAGCGCGCTCAGGCCGAGCGCATTGCTGATAATCACCAGAAGCCAGGCGCCGAGCAGGGCGCAACCGGCCATCAGCAGGCGCAGCGCAAAGCGATAACCCGCCGGATACGCCTGGCGGCGCAGAAACTCGCCGGTTTCACGGGTATATTCCAGCGTCCCCCGGCACAGTTGCAGCAGCAGAAGGCCGGGCAGCGCCGCGACCACCGAGAAAAGATAAAAGCTCGGCCAGCCGTAAGCTTCCACAAACCAGCCCGCCACTGGGCCCACGTAGACGCGGCCAACGGCCGAGAGCGCGGAGAGCAGGGCGAACTGGGTGGCGGAAAACGACTTATTACAGAGCGTCATCAGCAGCGCCACAAACGCCGCGGTGCCCATGCCGCCGCACAGGTTTTCGAAGAACACGGCGGCCGCCATGGTCAGCAGATCTTTATCGCTTACCGAGAGCAGCCAGTAACCGGCGTTCGAGGCCGCCTGCAAAATGCCGAAGATCAGCAGCGCGCGAAACAGCGTCAGCCGCTGCATCAACACCCCGCCGTAGAGCGCGCCGATGATCGTCGCGAGCAGCCCCAGCGTTTTATTCACCATGCCGACCTGGGCTGCGTCAAAGCCTACGCCGCGGATAAGAAAGGTGGTGGTCAGGCTCATGGCGAACGCGTCGCCAAGCTTATAAAGGACAATCAGCAGCAGGATAAGCCAGGCGTTGTTACGCCCGAAGAAATCACGCAGCGGCGCGACCACCGCCTGCTCCAGCGTTCGCGGGGCAGGGATGGCGTCGTCAGGCTCCGGCGCAAACCAGGTGGCGATAAGGCAGGGGATAAGGAGTGCTGCCATCAGCCAGTAGGTGGCCTGCCAGCCGAGCCAGCGATCCGCAAGCCACAGCGCCAGTCCGCCTGAGACCAGCATCGCCAGCCGGTAGCCGAGCACGCTAATCGCCGCGCCCGCGCCGCGCTCGTCGGCAGGCAGCACGTCGGTTTTCCAGGCGTCGAACACAATATCCTGCGAGGCCGAACAGAACGCGATAAGCACGGCCAGCGCCGCCATCCAGCGCAGATGCGTTGAGGGCTCCAGAAAGCCCATCCCGGCGATGGCCGCCAGCAGCAACAGTTGCGTGATAAACAGCCAGCCGCGTCGCCTGCCGAAAATCGGCGGCGTATAGCGGTCCATGACCGGCGACCAGAGAAATTTAAAGACGTAGGCCTGACCGACAAGCGAGAAAAAGCCGATGGTTTTAAGATCGATATTCTCGACCGTCATCCAGGCCTGGAGCGTACCGGACGTGAGCGCCAGCGGCAGGCCGGAGGCGAAGCCGAGGATCAGTAAAATGGCGGATTTCGGCTGCTGAAAAAGGCGGAAATAATGACTGTGCATGGGCGGCCGTAAAAAAAGCGGCCCGGCGAACCGGGCCTTTAAAAACAAGGATGATTAACGCGCGTTCTGTTTGATGAACTCGTGGATGCTGGTGTCCTGCGCCATGTCGGCGATGGTGTCGCTCAGCACAGAGTTAACCGCGTTGGCGATATTCTGGTTGCTCGCCTGGAAAGCGCCTTCCACAGAATAGCTGGCGCGGTAGTTTTTGGTCATCTTATTGCCGGTTTTCGCGGTCGCGATAATAGAGATGTCCGCTTTGGTGGCGATGTTGTAGCGCACGTTACCCTGCGAGACGTCAGCATACAGCTGGTTGACGATAATCTGCAGGTCTACCGCGCCGCTTGGGCCAATCATATAACCGCGGGAGGTCATCTGTTTTTCCAGCACTTCCTGGAGCAGGAAACGCAGGTCGCGCGAGGCGGTCAGCGTTACCAACTGGTTGTCGCGGGTCACTTTCGCCAGCGCCTGATCCTGACGCTGGTCGGCGCCGTTGATGCTGACGGTCACGCCCATCAGGCTCGGATCCTGCTGCGGCAGAGTGATTTTCGGGGAGACTTCAATGGTGGTCGGCGGAGTCGCGCAACCGGCCAGCATAAAAAGGGCAACGAGCGGGAAGAGTACTTTTTTTAACATGTTCAGGCTCTCAACGGTCCATGGGCAATAAAGAAGAAAATTCTCGCCATCATAGCATCGCCATGCGCGAGGGGAAGAGGCCAGTCGACTGAAAATAACGCAATGTCTTTTTTATGACCGCCGCCTGGCTTAGCGCCGTCCGCAATTGCGGTTAAATGGCGCTGACCGGCGCAGAGCGTGCCATAAAGCGCAGCGGCTGCAAAAGTTAAAATTGTGTTGTTTTTTAACAATGGAAACGGTAAAAGCGGCTAACCTTTAAAGTGATGGCTACCATCGCAGCGTGGTCGAGGAGAGTCTTATGATGATACGCGAGCAGATCGAAGAAAAACTGAAGGCAGCCTTTGAGCCTGTCTTTCTGGATGTGGTGGATGAAAGCTATCGTCATAACGTGCCGGCGGGCTCTGAAAGTCATTTCAAAGTTGTGCTGGTCAGCGATCGCTTCGTCGGCGAGCGCTTTCTTAATCGCCATCGGCTCATCTACGGCATCCTGAGCGAAGAACTGGCCTCGACGGTGCATGCCCTCGCGCTGCACACCTATACCCTGAAAGAGTGGGAAGGGCTTCAGGATACGGTCCTGCCGTCTCCGGCCTGTCGGGGAGTCGGCACGCTGGCCTGATCAATCACGGTTGCAACGTCGGGAGCTTTTCCAGTATGTTGCGCCAGCGGTAATAAAACGAAACGGCCTGCGTGGCCGTTTTTGTTTTGCCTGGATTTTGCACGCTATGTGCATTTTTCAGTCGTAAATTTGCCGGGAAGTGTGAAAAGAGCCGCAATGCCTCGGCTGGCTTTTCTCGACTCCCCAAGGGGATGCCGCTATAATGCTGCGTCTTATTTTTCGGAATGTCTTCGGGACGATTCTGGCGACAGGGATAGTGTTTCTTCTAAGGAAGACGTCCCGGTTCTGCGAAGCGAATACCATAGGGCTTCCAGAGTTGACCGAGCACTGTGATTTTTTGAGGTAACAAGATGCAAGTTTCAGTTGAAACCACTCAGGGCCTTGGGCGCCGTGTAACGATTACTATCGCTGCTGACAGCATCGAGAACGCTGTAAAAAGCGAGCTGGTCAACGTGGCAAAGAAAGTGCGTATCGACGGCTTTCGCAAAGGCAAAGTACCGATGAATGTTGTTGCTCAGCGTTATGGCGCGTCCGTGCGTCAGGATGTGCTGGGCGATCTGATGAGCCGTCACTTCGTTGACGCTATCATCAAAGAAAAAATCAATCCGGCTGGCGCACCGAACTATGTTCCGGGCGAATACAAACTGGGCGAAGACTTCACCTACGCGGTAGAGTTCGAAGTGTACCCGGAAGTTGAGCTGCAGGGCCTGGAATCTATCGAAGTGGAAAAACCGGTTGTTGAAGTGACCGACGCTGACGTAGACACCATGCTGGACACCCTGCGCAAGCAGCAGGCGACCTGGAAAGACAAAGACGGCGCTGCTGATGCAGAAGACCGTGTCACTATCGACTTCACCGGCTCTGTAGACGGCGAAGAGTTCGAAGGCGGCAAAGCGACCGACTTCGTACTGGCGATGGGCCAGGGCCGCATGATCCCGGGCTTTGAAGAAGGCATTAAAGGCCACAAAGCAGGCGAAGAATTCACCATCGACGTGACCTTCCCGGAAGAGTACCACGCGGAAAACCTGAAAGGTAAAGCCGCTAAGTTCGTCATCAACCTGAAAAAAGTTGAAGAGCGCGAACTGCCGGAACTGACCGAAGAGTTTATCAAACGTTTCGGCGTTGAAGACGGTTCCGTTGCCGGTCTGCGTACCGAAGTGCGTAAGAACATGGATCGCGAGCTGAAAGGCGCGGTGCGTAACCGCATCAAGTCTCAGGCTATCGACGGTCTGGTGAACGCGAACAACATCGACGTTCCGGCTGCGCTGATCGACGGCGAAATCGACGTGCTGCGCCGCCAGGCCGCACAGCGTTTCGGCGGTAACGAGAAACAGGCTCTGGAACTGCCGCGCGAACTGTTCGAAGAACAGGCTAAACGTCGCGTTGTTGTGGGTCTGCTGCTGGGCGAAGTGATTCGTACCCACGAGCTGAAAGCTGACGAAGATCGTGTGAAAGCGCTGATCGAAGAGATGGCTTCCGCTTACGAAGATCCGTCAGAAGTTATTGAGTTCTACAGCAAGAACAACGAGCTGATGGACAACATGCGCAACGTGGCGCTGGAAGAGCAGGCGGTTGAAGCGGTACTGGCGAAAGCTAAAGTCACCGAGAAGCCGACCTCCTTCCAGGAGCTGATGAACCAGCAGGCGTAAGCCCGTTTCATCGTTCCACGACGAGGCACATGGGCCCGTCACCGCAGGGTGACGGGCTTTTTTGTCACTTTTCCTACCCAGAAATGGCGGGTAAGGGGTGTTTCGGTGTTAGCGTAACAGCAAAAGATTGTTATGCTTGAAACAGGGCATCATTATCCCCATTAATGAAACAGTAAGAAGTGAACGACTGGCTGATAATCCGTCCGTAAGGTGTTTACCGGCAGGAGCGTAGTCATCCTGATCGGTCTCAAGTAGAATCAGTACAGCAGGTTACTCAGAATATTTATCCAGGAGACGGATATGTCATACAGTGACGAACGTGATCAATTTGCACCCCATATGGCGCTGGTGCCGATGGTTGTTGAACAGACCTCGCGCGGCGAGCGTTCTTACGATATTTTCTCCCGTCTGCTCAAGGAACGTATCATTTTTCTGACCGGCCAGGTCGAAGACCAGATGGCCAACCTGATTGTCGCGCAGATGCTGTTTCTGGAAGCGGAAAACCCAGAGAAAGACATCTATCTTTACATTAACTCGCCGGGTGGGGTAATCACCGCCGGGATGTCAATCTACGACACCATGCAGTTTATTCAGCCGGACGTCAGCACCATTTGTATGGGTCAGGCCGCCTCAATGGGCGCTTTCCTGCTGACTGCGGGCACGAAAGGTAAACGTTTCTGCCTGCCCAACTCGCGCGTAATGATCCACCAGCCGCTGGGCGGCTACCAGGGGCAGGCGACGGATATCGAAATCCACGCCCGCGAAATCCTGAAAGTGAAAGCACGCATGAACGAACTGATGGCGCAACATACGGGCCAGCCTCTTGAACAAATCGAGAGAGACACTGAGCGCGACCGTTTCCTCTCTGCAGGTGAAGCAGTAGAGTATGGTCTGGTTGACTCCATCATGACCCATCGTAACTGATGCCCGCCACGCGAGGGCCGCTATACTCATTAAGAGGTGGCCCTCGGTATCCTGGCGGCAGGCGCTGGTACGAGCATGGCGTTGTCGCGTGCGGCACTAAGAACAGAAAAGAGGTTTTGACTCATGACAGATAAGCGCAAAGACAGCTCAGGCAAACTGTTGTACTGCTCTTTTTGCGGCAAAAGCCAGCATGAAGTGCGCAAGCTAATCGCCGGGCCGTCCGTGTATATCTGCGACGAGTGTGTCGATTTATGTAACGACATTATTCGCGAAGAGATTAAAGAAGTGGCTCCGCACCGTGAACGCAGCGCTCTGCCGACGCCACATGAAATTCGTAGCCATCTTGACGATTACGTTATCGGTCAGGAAAAGGCGAAAAAGGTGCTGGCGGTAGCGGTCTATAACCACTACAAACGCCTGCGCAACGGCGACACCTCTAACGGCGTGGAGCTCGGCAAAAGTAACATTCTGCTGATCGGCCCGACCGGTAGCGGTAAAACCCTGCTGGCCGAAACGCTGGCGCGCCTGCTGGATGTGCCGTTCACCATGGCTGACGCCACCACGCTGACCGAAGCCGGTTATGTGGGCGAAGACGTGGAAAACATCATCCAGAAGCTGCTGCAGAAGTGCGACTACGACGTGCAGAAAGCGCAGCGCGGCATCGTTTATATTGATGAGATTGATAAAATCTCCCGTAAATCCGATAACCCGTCCATCACGCGCGACGTGTCCGGCGAAGGCGTTCAGCAGGCGCTGCTGAAGCTTATCGAAGGCACCGTGGCTGCCGTGCCGCCGCAGGGCGGGCGCAAACATCCGCAGCAGGAGTTCTTGCAGGTTGATACCTCCAAGATCCTCTTTATCTGCGGTGGCGCATTCGCGGGCCTCGACAAAGTGATCGCCAACCGTGTTGAAATCGGCTCCGGCATCGGTTTTGGCGCGACGGTAAAAGGCAAATCGCAGAAGGCGACGGAAGGCGAGCTGCTCTCCCAGGTCGAGCCGGAAGATCTGATCAAATTTGGTCTGATCCCGGAATTCATCGGTCGTCTGCCGGTGGTCGCGACGCTGAACGAGCTGAGCGAAGACGCGCTGATCCAGATCCTTAAAGAGCCGAAAAACGCCCTGACCAAGCAGTATCAGGCGCTGTTTAACCTCGAAGGCGTGGAACTGGAGTTCCGCGACGAAGCGCTCGAAGCTATCGCCAAAAAAGCGATGTCGCGTAAAACCGGCGCGCGTGGTCTGCGCTCCATCGTTGAAGCGGCGCTGCTTGAAACCATGTACGATCTTCCTTCTATGGAAGAGGTCGAAAAAGTGGTCATTGACGAGTCCGTGATCGCAGGCCAGAGCGAACCGCTGCTGATTTACGGCAAGCCGGAAGCCCAGCAGGCATCCGGCGAATAATTCGCCAGTTCTGACAATCAGTTAACAATAAATGGGGGAAATAATCCCCCATTTATTTTTCCTGCATCCGTGCCGTTGAATGTGCGGGAAACATCCCCATATACTGATTTACTTATTGGTGATGCCGTGAAGTGCGTTCACATGCGCCCCATCACCAGGCGGAAACTAAACTAAGAGAGAGCTCTATGAATCCTGAGCGTTCTGAACGCATTGAAATCCCCGTATTGCCATTGCGCGATGTGGTGGTTTATCCGCACATGGTTATCCCTCTGTTTGTGGGACGGGAAAAGTCTATTCGTTGCCTTGAAGCCGCCATGGATAATGACAAAAAAGTCATGCTGGTGGCGCAGAAAGAAGCTTCAACGGATGAGCCGGGCGTCAACGATCTGTTCACCGTCGGCACCGTGGCGTCTATTTTGCAGATGCTGAAACTGCCGGACGGCACCGTTAAAGTGCTGGTCGAAGGTTTGCAGCGCGCGCGTATCACCACGCTTTCCGACAACGGCGACCACTTCGCCGCTAAAGCCGAATATCTGGAATCGCCGGCCATTGACGAGCGCGAGCAGGAAGTGCTGGTGCGCACCGCTATCAGCCAGTTCGAAGGCTACATCAAGCTTAATAAAAAAATTCCGCCAGAAGTGCTGACGTCGCTGAACAGCATCGACGATCCGGCGCGTCTTGCGGATACCATCGCCGCGCACATGCCGCTGAAACTCAGCGACAAGCAGTCGGTGCTGGAGATGTCTGACATCAACGAGCGTCTGGAATACCTGATGGCGATGATGGAGTCGGAAATAGACCTGTTGCAGGTTGAGAAACGCATCCGTAATCGCGTCAAAAAACAGATGGAAAAAAGCCAGCGCGAGTACTATCTGAACGAGCAAATGAAAGCCATTCAGAAAGAGCTCGGCGAGATGGACGACGCGCCGGACGAAAACGAAGCGCTGAAGCGTAAAATCGACGCGGCCAAAATGCCGAAAGAGGCAAAAGAGAAAGCCGAAGCCGAGCTTCAGAAGCTGAAAATGATGTCCCCGATGTCCGCCGAAGCCACCGTGGTGCGCGGCTACATCGACTGGATGGTTCAGGTGCCGTGGAATGCGCGCAGCAAAGTCAAAAAAGACCTGCGCCAGGCCCAGGAGATTCTGGATACCGATCACTACGGCCTTGAGCGCGTCAAAGACCGCATTCTCGAATACCTCGCGGTTCAGAGCCGTGTGAACAAAATCAAAGGGCCGATCCTCTGCCTGGTGGGGCCGCCGGGGGTAGGTAAAACCTCGCTCGGTCAGTCCATCGCCAAAGCGACCGGTCGTAAATATGTCCGTATGGCGCTGGGCGGCGTGCGTGATGAAGCGGAAATCCGCGGTCACCGTCGTACTTACATCGGTTCTATGCCGGGTAAACTGATCCAGAAAATGGCGAAAGTGGGCGTTAAAAACCCGCTGTTCCTGCTTGATGAGATCGACAAAATGTCTTCCGACATGCGTGGCGATCCAGCTTCCGCTCTGCTGGAAGTGCTCGATCCGGAACAGAACGTAGCCTTTAACGATCACTACCTGGAAGTGGATTACGACTTAAGCGATGTCATGTTCGTCGCCACGTCCAACTCCATGAACATTCCGGCGCCGCTGCTGGACCGTATGGAAGTGATCCGTCTTTCCGGTTACACCGAAGATGAAAAACTCAACATCGCCAAACGCCACCTGCTGCCGAAGCAGATCGAGCGTAACGCGCTGAAAGAGAATGAAATCGAGGTGGATGACAGCGCTATCATCGGCATCATCCGTTACTACACCCGCGAAGCGGGCGTGCGTAGCCTTGAGCGTGAAATCTCGAAACTGTGCCGTAAAGCGGTCAAACAGCTGCTGCTGGATAAATCGCTCAAGCGCATCGAGATCAACGGCGACAACCTGAAGGATTTCCTGGGCGTTCAGCGCTTCGACTACGGTCGTGCCGACAGCGAAAACCGCGTAGGGCAGGTCACTGGCCTGGCGTGGACGGAAGTGGGCGGCGATCTGCTGACCATTGAAACCGCCTGCGTGCCGGGTAAAGGCAAGCTGACGTACACGGGCTCTCTTGGCGAAGTCATGCAGGAGTCTATCCAGGCGGCGTTAACCGTGGTTCGCGCGCGTGCTGAGAAGCTTGGCATCAACAGCGACTTCTACGAAAAACGTGATATTCACGTTCACGTGCCGGAAGGCGCTACGCCGAAAGATGGCCCGAGCGCCGGTATCGCCATGTGCACCGCGCTGGTCTCTTGCCTCACCGGCAACCCGGTTCGCGCCGATGTGGCGATGACGGGTGAAATCACGCTGCGTGGTCAGGTCCTGCCGATTGGCGGCCTGAAAGAGAAACTGCTGGCGGCGCACCGTGGCGGCATCAAAACGGTGCTGATCCCGGACGAGAACAAGCGTGACCTGGAAGAAATTCCGGAGAACGTCATTGCCGATCTGGAAATCCATCCGGTGAAACGCATTGAAGAAGTGCTGAGCCTGGCGCTGCAAAACGCGCCGTACGGCATGCAGGTCGCGACCGCAAAATAGTGACCTGACGCAAGCAGGCTGAGAAAAACAGGGCTGGTGAGTGCTTTCGCACTTGCCAGCCTTTTTTTGTATAGCTACTTTAGATTGCCGGTCCGGGGTGCCATCAACAACTCCTGTTGTAAGGGCATGAGAGGACTGCTATAACTGCTGCGCGGTCGCGTCGTGAAGGATTCCGGTGCGATATAAAATATAAAGAGAGGAAGAGAAGAGTGAATAAGTCTCAACTGATAGACAAAATTGCCGCAGGTGCCGATATTTCTAAAGCAGCGGCTGGACGTGCGTTAGATGCTTTGATTGATTCCGTTACCGAATCTCTGCAGGCAGGGGATGAAGTTGCGCTGGTTGGCTTTGGTACTTTTGCTGTTCGTGAACGTGCTGCCCGCACCGGCCGCAACCCACAGACTGGCAAGGAAATCACCATCGCAGCGGCGAAAGTTCCGGGTTTCCGTGCTGGTAAAGCGCTGAAAGACGCGGTTAACTGATCCTGTGGCTCGCGATACCGCAGCCGGGGGATAAAAAAACAAGGCGCATCATCTGATGTGCCTTTTTTATTTCTGGACGAGTTATCTGGCGATATGGGCTGACAACCGCCCCGGTTTCTTGTCACAATACGCCTTTGCGCGCAGCGGCCGAGCGGATGTCGTCACGTTTCTGTGCGAGTTCTACCTGTCATTCTACAGCGGAGTGTTGTTACACCATGATGGACAATTTACGCGCGGCGGCGAATCACGTCGTGCTCAAGATCATTCTGGGTTTGATTATCCTGTCATTCATACTGACTGGCGTGAGTAACTACCTGATTGGCGGTAACAGCAACTATGCCGCAAAAGTTAACGACCAGGAGATAAGCCAGGCCCAGCTTGAGAACGCGGTTAACGCGGAGCGCAACAACCGTGAGAGAAGAATGGGCGAGCGCTTCTCGGAACTCGCTGCTGATGAAAAATACATGGCCAGTATGCGCCAGGAAGTGCTGCAGGGCCTGATTGACGAAGCCCTGATCGACCAGTACGCGCGCACGCTCCATCTGGAGATCAGCGACGAACAGGTGCGTAACGCTATTTTCAAAAACCCGGCGTTCCAGGAAAACGGCAAATTTGATAACGCGCGCTACAACGCGATTATCACCAGCATGGGCATGAGCGCCGATCAATACGCGCAGGCGCTGCGTCGCCAGCTCACCACCGACCAGCTGGTCAACGCTGTCGTCGGCAGCGACTTCATCCTGCCGGGCGAAAACGATCAGTTTGCCGCGCTGTTCTCGCAGCAGCGTCAGGTGCGCACCGCGACTATCGCGCTCGATGCGCTGGCGCAGAAGCAGCAGGTTTCCGAACAGGAAATCAGCGATTACTACCAGCAACACACCAACAATTTTATGTCGCCTGAGCAGTTCCGCATCAGCTACATCAAGCTTGACGCCGCCGCGCTCGCTGAGAACGTCAGCGAAGAAGAGATTCAGGCGTACTATGACAAACATCAGGATGCGTTCGGTCAGCCGCAGCGCAACCGCTACAGCCTGATCCAGACCAAAACCGAAGCCGACGCGAAAGCGGTACTGGCGCAGCTCAAACAGGGCGCGGATTTCGCCACGCTCGCGAAAGAGAAATCGGTGGATGTCATCACGGCCCGTAACGGCGGCGACATGGGCTGGCTCGAGCCGGGCACCACGCCGGAAGAGTTCAAAAACGCCGGTCTGAAAGAGAAAGGCCAGCTTTCCGACGTTATCAAATCGTCGGTCGGCTTCCTGATTGTGCGTCTTGACGACATTGAACCAGCCAAAGTGAAGCCGCTTTCTGAAGTGCATAACGATATCAGCGCTAAAGTGAAGCAGGAGAAAGCGCTCGACGCCTTCTTCGCGCTGCAACGCACCGTGAGTGACGCGGCGAACAACGATAACGAGTCGCTGGCGAGCGCCGAGAAAGCCGCAGGCGTGAAAGCAGTCCAGACCGACTGGTTCAGCCGCGATGCCGTGCCGCAGGAGATCAACTTCAAACCGGTTACCGACGCGGTCTTTGGCGGTAATCTGCTGGGCCAGAACGGCACGCCGGGCAGCAACTCCGACATCATTACCGTCGATGGCGACCGCGCTTTCGTCCTGCGTATCACCGATCACAAACCGCAGGCGGAAAAACCGCTTGCCGAGGTGAAAGAGCAGGTGACCGCGCTGGTGAAACATGAAAAAGCGCTTAAACAAGCGAATGACGATGCGCAGAAACTGCTGAGCGCGCTGAACGCAGGCAAAGGCGACGATGCGCTGAAAGCGGCCGGCATTGCTTTCAGCCCGGCGAAAACCTTCGAGCGCAGCACGATGGATACGCTGACGCAGCCGGTCTTCGCCCTGCCGCTGCCGGCGAAAGACAAACCGAGCTACGGCATCGGCAACGACATGCAGGGCAACGTTGTTCTGCTGGCGCTGGATGAAGTTCGCAGCGGCACCATGCCGGAAGCGCAGAAGAAAATGATGGCGCAGCGTCTTACCCAGAACAATGCGGAAATCGCATTCGACGCGCTGCTGCTGGGCCTGCGTAAAGACGCCAAAATCAAGTTTGGCGATACCGGCGCGGCACCGCAGCAATAACGAGACGTCTCGCACAAATTTTGCAATTCACTGCAAACCTCAAAGGCCGCTTTCGCGGCCTTTTCCATTTCTGAAATCCGGCGTTTGAGCCGCGTTCTCTGTCCGCTTATGGTGGCGATGCTGTTAACAAACAAGGAGAACACAGCATGAAACGTGGAATCAAAATCTTTTGTCTCGCCGTCGCGCTGGCTGGCGGTACCTTTTGCACCGCGGCGAACGCGACACCTTCTACAGGAAAAGCTCAGGCAGAGCAGGTGAAAGAAAAACCTGCCGCCGCCGCGCCGCAGGCGAAGCCGGAAAGCGCGCCGCAAGCGCTGGAAGAAACGGTGAGTATCAACACCGCCACGGCGGATGAACTGGCGCAGGCGATGAACGGCGTTGGCAAAAAGAAAGCGCAGTCTATCGTCAGCTATCGTGAAGAGTACGGTCCGTTTAAATCCCTTGAGGATCTTAAACAGGTGCCCGGCATGGGTAATTCCCTGGTCGAGCGTAACCTTTCCCGGATCCGGCTCTAATCGTTAAACCTTCGCGCTTGCAGAGTTGAAAAACTTTGCCAGACTACAGAGGTCATACCAGTGGTGTGACCTCTGTTTTTTTATCACTCTGTATCCCTTACAAAAAAGAAAAGGTTCAAGCGCTATGCAGACTCAAATCAAAGTGCGTGGTTATCACATTGACGTTTACCAGCATGTGAACAACGCGCGTTACCTGGAGTTTCTTGAAGAGGCCCGCTGGGATGGGCTGGAAAACGACGAAAGCTTTAAATGGATGATGGCGCACAACATCGCCTTTATTGTCGTCAATATCAACATCAACTATCGCCGTCCTGCGGTGCTTGGCGACGTGCTGACCATCACCAGCGAGATGAAACAGCTCAATGGTAAAAGCGGGGTGCTGAGCCAGGTGATTACGCTCGGGCCCGAAGACGAGGTGGTCGCCGACGCGCTCATCACGTTCGTGTGTGTCGATCTTAAAACCCAGAAAGCGCTGCCGATTGAAGGCGAACTGCGCGAAAAACTGGAAAATATCACAGGGTAAATTCTGCAATCACGCTGCCTGTGCGTGTAGTCATGGACTTCCACTTACCGAAAGCGAACAATCCGGTAGATGTTACCGGCCCGAAAGCACGCTGAAAAAAGGCTTTTAAAATCAACAGGGCAGCCGCTCTTTAACAAGATGGGTTGTGAAGTAAATGTTGGTAGAATGTTGGGGTCGATAAAAGTTTAAAGAAAACAACAGGTTGTTTTTAGAGTGTTCCCCGCGCCAGCGGGGATAAACCGGTGCTCATATTCTGCTGGCTGTTCTTTCATATCGTGTTCCCCGCGCCAGCGGGGATAAACCGGTGTATTTACCGACATGACAGTTGTTGTTGATGTGTTCCCCGCGCCAGCGGGGATAAACCGGGCTTGTTAACGTTGCGTCCGGACTCGGCACAGTGTTCCCCGCGCCAGCGGGGATAAACCGACAATCGACCCGTCGTGTGGCAGTTGGGTGATGTGTTCCCCGCGCCAGCGGGGATAAACCGGCCTTCTTCACACGCTTCTTTCGCGCCTAAAAGTGTTCCCCGCGCCAGCGGGGATAAACCGGCTGATCCTGGCAACCTGGCGCTGGCGCTGGTGTGTTCCCCGCGCCAGCGGGGATAAACCGCACTTTCTTTAACACGATGGCTGGTGGGCTGAGTGTTCCCCGCGCCAGCGGGGATAAACCGGTATCCACTCTTACATATTCAGAAGTGGTTTGGTGTTCCCCGCGCCAGCGGGGATAAACCGGGCTGTGACGCGATAAAAATCGTGTCGTTGCGGTGTTCCCCGCGCCAGCGGGGATAAACCGTGACCCCACCGTCACAGGCTTGGATCAGAACGGTGTTCCCCGCGCCAGCGGGGATAAACCGCGGGATCAGACGAAAAAATGTGCACTGCGCTCGTGTTCCCCGCGCCAGCGGGGATAAACCGAATACACCGATTCGAGAGCAGCTTATCAAAGAGTGTTCCCCGCGCCAGCGGGGATAAACCGCAAAAATATCCACACATTTTTTCTGTATTTTTGTGTTCCCCGCGCCAGCGGGGATAAACCGGCGCCGAGGGCGCCGCGCGCGCGCATTTTGCAGTGTTCCCCGCGCCAGCGGGGATAAACCGGTGGCGACCATCTCGGGGCGGCTTTTCTGTGCGTGTTCCCCGCGCCAGCGGGGATAAACCGTTTTCGTTTATCGCCACTTCGTTGACGGCAAGGTGTTCCCCGCGCCAGCGGGGATAAACCGATTCCCTGGCACGCCAGCAGATCGCCATGTCGGTGTTCCCCGCGCCAGCGGGGATAAACCGCCGCAGCTGGTTTGATATTTCCGTCGCGTTCAGTGTTCCCCGCGCCAGCGGGGATAAACCGGCGCCGCATATCTGCGCCACATGAAACCCACGGTGTTCCCCGCGCCAGCGGGGATAAACCGGTCAATAGCGGTTTGCTTTTCTGAGTCCTTCAGTGTTCCCCGCGCCAGCGGGGATAAACCGATTCGGCAGGGCCGCGCGACTGGCAGGCCGAAGTGTTCCCCGCGCCAGCGGGGATAAACCGACGCGATCAAATTTCTGACTGGGGTCGCGAGCGTGTTCCCCGCGCCAGCGGGG
>Ga0157365_10000153_pt1:5000-7500 | contig 32385 bp, 19 predicted proteins | sample AttsexASBM3_FD_111478 | JGI IMG/M metagenome (GOLD analysis project Ga0157365, IMG submission 111478) | Fungus gardens microbial communities from leaf cutter ant in Ribeirão Preto, State of São Paulo, Brazil - Atta sexdens ASBM3 | ecosystem: Host-associated > Fungi > Mycelium >...
TTTGTTATAAGACTTTGTCGCATAGAATATGGGAAAACAATGAAAAATAGATACTAAAAAATCGATACTAATAGGGCGGGAAGGGGGGGGGGTAGTGACTTTTCTATAATTTTATAGAATCTTTCTCTATTCTTTTTTATTTACCCCCCCTTTTTTTGCATTTCTTTCCTTAGTTGAATTTCGTTTGATTAGGGCGAAGTTCCTTAAAAACCCCCGCTTTATTAAAAATATCTTGAACAGTTCCTGTAGGTTGAGCACCCCGTTCAAGGAAATATAGAATAGCAGTAACGTTTAAATAAGTTTGATTCTTTATCGGATCATAAAAACCCACTTTCTGCAGATCTTTTCCTTCTCTTCGGGATCGAACATCAATTGCAACGATTCGAAAGACAGCTCATTGAGATAGATGTAGATGAACAATACCCCTCCTAGAAACGTATATGAAGGTTTCTCTTCATACGGCTCGAGAAAAAAATAATTTGATTCGAAGTTTTATCTATGTATTGAATTCTAGTAAATCATAAAAAGGTGCATAAAATCATCAAATCAATTAGACTGTGGTTTAAGTCTTTTTTTTTTTTCTTTTTCATTCCTGAAAAGAAAAAAGAAATAATTTGTACTCATAACTCAAGTTAGATAACTTTAAAATAGCTCAAAAGAAAATTGTTAGGCAATTTCATTTATTGAGTGGTCTTTACCCCCTTATTTGTCTCCTTTAAAATTTGTATTTATTAGATACTAAGTCGGGCTCATTTATTGAGACAATTTAAATGGTGTTTCCTTGTTCTGAGATCCTTTATCAATCATTGGGTTTAGACATTCCTTCGGTCCTTCTTAATCCTTTCAAAATGGCAGCAACATACCCCTTTTTGGAATTTCCTTCTATCAAGGAATCTTGTGGACATTTGATTCCCGCGTGATACACTTTGGGTCGAAAAAGTTTGATTAATCCCAACAAATTTTCCTTTTGAATGGGAAACTTCCTCGAATGGGATCCTTTCGATTTTTCTATCGAAGTTATATTCTAACGAAGTTATTCCAATTTATTGATTTGCATTAACCCTAGATTTTTGCTCCGAGAAATCAATTAATACTTTCTACTCGAGCTCTATCCTGGACTATTTATATTACCAAATGATGTCGAGCCAAGAGCACTTTCATTCCTATAGAAATAGAAAATGGTGGATAGAATAAAGAATCCACAAAGGATCGTCTCCTTCAAGTCGCACGTTGCTTTCTACCACATCGTTTCAAACGAAGTTTTAGCATAACATTTCTCTAATTTGGAACCGGTATGGAATTGATTCAATTATGGAATCATGAATAGTCATTGGTTCAATAAGTGCCTAGACGTCGTACTCTATACTCTTTTTATAGATAGATATATATCAATAAAGATTTTTCTAAAGAAGTTTTAGTAAGACCTCTATCAAAGAGTCCATTTAACTTCTAAGGAATCATTAAAAATATTCATAATTTTAAAAAACATTCATAATTAAAAAAAGCTCCTATCATTATTTGAATAAAATTGACAGTAAGGACCACATTTGCTCATCATAGAAAAGATAAGTCCTTCTTAATTGAATTAAATTAATAAACTATAGTAAACAAAAAAATAGGTAAGGGAGGGGTTTTCGTATCTATCAACTGAACAACTGTTCTGTCACCATTCTAATCCAAATAGTCTATATTCCAAATTGAAATTTGGAATTTTCGTATCACAAACCTTTTTCACACAAAAATCGAAAGACTTTTATTAGTGAAGTAGAACAATAAAAACATATACGATAAACTTTTTCTCATTTTATATGTATTTTTTTATAAGTAACATTATTATCTTACTAGAAATAGAAAGTGAATAAAAAACAATAAAAGATATAAAGCACCGCCGTCTCATGTGTTACCTAGATTTACAATTTTCCATTAGGACCCAACACGAAATACCAAAACTGAGATTCAAAGAAAATACATCGGTTGTTAAATATATAATTACATAATATAGCATTGATTGGATTTTTGTTAAATTTTTGATAATGTAGTTCGGATTGATAATGTAGTTCGGACAGACGCAAATATTTTAATATCTCCCATGAATGATTAATTCTTATCTGCTCACCCATTCTATGGGAATAATGGGGCATAACAGAAATGAAAAAGGGGATTCTGATCGCAGATACAAACTACCTAGGCACAAAACCAAAGAAGTCCAGATTAAGCTGTTCCTTTTTTAACCTAACCTATATTAACATTAAGAAACTTAATTCTATTGAGTTTGAGTCAACTTTATTAGTACCAAATATAGTTAGAATTCAGAAATAGATAGAAAAATTTCTAAATAATTAGACTACTCCATTTACGAGATAAAGAATAATGGATCGAATCGTTGAAATTTTCCATTTTGATAAAATTAGAAAATAGATATGGGACAGAGGATTTTTCTAAATAACTAACTTCTCTAAATAGGAAGATTTTGAACATATGATGAAAAGACCACCCGCCT
>Ga0157365_10000153_pt1:12500-17500 | contig 32385 bp, 19 predicted proteins | sample AttsexASBM3_FD_111478 | JGI IMG/M metagenome (GOLD analysis project Ga0157365, IMG submission 111478) | Fungus gardens microbial communities from leaf cutter ant in Ribeirão Preto, State of São Paulo, Brazil - Atta sexdens ASBM3 | ecosystem: Host-associated > Fungi > Mycelium >...
TTTCTCGCTCTATCTCAGAGTATCCATTCACTCGAAATTGATCTGCTTCCATTTCCACTTTCCGTAAGCGGGCTCGGGCTTTTTCCAACTGTTCAATGGCCCCTCCACGAAGTTCTTCTGAATTTCGAATAGTATTCAAGATCCTCTGTTTTCGATTATCTAATAAATCACTTAATGAAAGTAGATTATCTTTCCATTCATTTCAAAGCTTACATAATCCCTTCCCGAACCAAATATGAATCTTTCGATTCATTTGGCTCTCACGCCCAATTACTTAGAATTAGAATAAAGTCTCATATCTTTTTATAAATGTAATGCCGGGCCTATCCTCTCTTCTTTGTTCATATTCAAAAAATATCTAAACTAATGCCAGATTAAGATATTGAGAGGACTCTTTCTGACAAAAATATGTAATTGTCAGCAAAGTTGTTGCTTTTTTTCTTTTCTTCAAATCCAAAAATTGATTATTTATATATAACACATAGGTCGTCGATTCAGCATTGGATAAAGGGGGCGAAATGCCCATCTTTTTCATTTTTACAATAAGCGTTTCATATCGATAGGAGTGTTCTCTATCGATAAAATACTTATTTTAAACTATCTCTATATTAACATAGTGGTAGAAAGACTACCATGCTGCATCTAAACTTCAAACAGTTTGCTTTAACCATGTTAATGGTCCTACATTATTGGTTGGTAGAGAATCAAAGGGGTTTTACCAACGAATCACGAAATGCTATGATTCTTACATAGAATTTCTTAATTTATTCCGAAGTAATTCGCGAGATCATGTACCTTTCTTTTTCCTTTCTTTCCTAGTTATAACGAAAAGGGGGTACAGCTGGTTGGATCCAGCCTATTCTTGAAATAAACAACTCGCACACACTCCCTTTCCAAAGAAGATCAATACACCAAGCACTACACTTAGATTTATTAGATTTGTTGATAAAATATCGGTATTAAAAAATCCGAAACTCCCGGCAAATGGCCAATGGCCCAAAGAAAGGAAAGAATCGGTTACATTTTTCATAGGATCTCCTTTTATAGATAGACTACAAAATTGACTAGAGTTCTTTTTGTATCACTTCGCCCCTCGTTTTTATTTATTCTTTTAGTTTCCTTTTTCCTATTTATTTTGAAAAGTATTCGAGTTATGTGAACTACCAATACTTAGTTTCCCTTGGACTCCGGGCGGGAAAGGATGAAAGCGAGTCGGTATACCAATTCCTCATCCGCAAATCAGCCCTTCCCGTGGGTTATTTTGTCAACGAATAAGTAATTGTAGGAGTGAAACCTTGCTATAATTCGAAAAAGCAAATGACAAATCCAAGGCAATAATTTTTTTATAAGATTAAACAAAAGGATTCGCAAACAAAAGTGCTAATGCTACAACCAGTCCATAAATTGTTAAAGCTTCCATAAAAGCTAGACTGAGCAATAGAGTACCTCGTATTTTTCCCTCTGCCTCGGGCTGTCTCGCGATACCCTCTACGGCTTGACCCGCAGCAGTTCCTTGACCAACTCCGGGTCCAATAGAAGCAAGCCCTACAGCCAATCCAGCAGCAATAACGGAAGCGGCAGAAATCAGTGGATTCATGATAAATTCCCTCGTACCAAAAAAAAGAAAAAAAAAAAAGAAATAGTTAATGATACAACCAACCAACGAATTATGACTTAATTATTCCGTCACTAGGATTCATCCTATCGAAGTTCCTACTTACTTCGAGTTAAAGTAGTTGAAGTAATAATAGTATTTTTGTTATTGAATCGTCTGAACTACTTCAATATCTCTTTTTTAGTTTCTATCCACAAAGTCTTTGTGAATACATACAACTTTCCTTCTTCCATTTCTTGGTTCCAAACTGTGAATTGAATGAATAAACAAATGAAATTAAGAGAAACATGGAAGAATGCAATTCACAGTCAAAAAGAGACAGGGCTTATATTCGAATCCCCATCTAAATTCATAGAAGTGGGACAAATGAAATATAGCCTTATTTCATATATATCCAGTCAATATCTAATATCACATATACATGCCTTTATTCCATAACGTAAACCAAGCACCCATCTTAGATTCAATCGAATTCGAGAATCAATTGTTGAAACATCTACAGGAGTATACTTATTTATTTATAGCCATTCAATTACATATACCTAACCTATCCGAACCAACCCATTTTTATGAATTCTATTTTTTGTAAACTCTTTTCCCCCTCCCCCTTCTTTATCATTATTCCGCCGGTCCAATCTAAATGGACAAACAAATTGGTTAGTCCAAATCAAATCGTTGCATAAAAATATCATTATTAGATTGATCTAAGTTCATGCAATTTGTTATTTATTATATTACTATTTTCGTCTGGTCAATCGTTGAATAAAATCAACTGAAACGGGAATCTGTTCGCGATTTTTTTTTAATTTGAATATTGAAAAATGCGATAGAAATCTAATATTCATTGAGGGGGGGTGGACAAAAGGGGTTTTTAGCAAAAAGAAAAAGATCTTTTTGATCTCTTTCCTTTTTTTACAACCAACCCTCTAATATCATAATTTTTTCCATTACCATATCGGCCTAGTTGGATATTCCCTAAGTAAATTATCTTGAGCCGCACCCTAAGGTTTGAAAAAAAAAAAAAAAGATTATTTCAATGATGGCCCTCCATGGATTCACCTATATAAGCCGCGGCTAAAGTTGCAAAAATAAGAGCTTGAATACCACTTGTAAATAATCCAAGGAACATGACAGGTATAGGAACCACTAAAGGTACTAAAGAAACAAGAACAACAACAACCAATTCATCAGCTAAGATATTTCCGAAAAGTCGAAAACTAAGCGATAAAGGTTTTGTGAAATCTTCTAAGATATTAATGGGTAAAAGGATTGGGGTTGGTTGAATATATTTCCCGAAATAACTTAATCCCCTTTTGGTAAGACCCGCATAGAAATATGCCACTGACGTCAGTAAAGCCAAAGCAACAGTCGTATTTATATCATTCGTGGGTGCAGCTAACTCCCCGTGAGGTAGTTGTATGATTTTCCAAGGTAAAAGGGCTCCTGACCAATTAGAAACAAAAATAAATAGAAACATAGTTCCAATAAAAGGAACCCAAGGACCATATTCTTCTCCAATTTGGGTTTTACTGACATCTCGAATAAATTCAAGAACATATTCGAAGAAATTCTGACCCCCGGTTGGAATGGTTTGTGGGTTCCGAACAGCTATAGCAGCCGAACCTAATAAGATAGCAATTACAACCCAAGAAGTAATAAGTACTTGGCCGTGCACTTGGAAACCCCCTATTTGCCAATAGAAATGTTGGCCTACTTCCACACCGGATACATCGTATAACCCTTTTAGTGTGTTTGCTAGAACATTCATATTTCCCTCTGAAAAAAAAATCGAACTTTAAACAAAATTATTTTGATTCAACCATCTCTTTGCCGACTTGAATCCGATATTTTGAATACCAACTAATATTTTGAATACTAACCAATGACACAATATCCCCAGGTATTTTTATCTCTTTTTTGAAATTCAGAATAGAATATAGTAACCGATCCCCTAAATCTATGGGGTTTTCGAAGTAAATTATTTATCTTATTATTAATCAAGGATTTCTTATATAGCTAGAGCGACCCTCACAAATTGCGAATACTAATTTGTTAAGAATTAATCGGATTGAAGATATAGCATCATCATTCGCCGGAATCGAAATATCTGCTAAATCGGGGTCGCAATTTGTATCGATTAAACAAATTGTTGGAATTCCCAAAGTAATACACTCTCGTAGGGCCGTATATTCTTCGTGCTGATCGATGATGATTACAATATCAGGTAACCCTGTCATATATTTAATCCCGCCCAGATATGTTTGCAAACGAGATAATTGTCTTTTCAACATAGCTGCATCTCTTTTTGGAAGACGATTAAGTCTCCCTGTTTTTTGTTCCATTCTCAAGTCCCTGAACTTATGAAGTCTCGTTTCTGTAGTGGACCAATTCGTTAACATACCGCCGAGCCATTTTTTATTAACATAATGACACCGGGCCCTTATTGCAGCCCATGCTACTGAATCGGCTGCTTTATTTTTGGTACCAACAATTAAGAATTGTTTTCCTCGACTTCCCGCATCAAAGACCAAATCACAAGCTTCTGATAAAAAACGAGCAGTTCTAGTAAGATTTGTAATATGAATACCCTTACGCTTTGCAGAGATATAAGGTGCCATTTTAGGATTCCATTTCCTAGTACCATGGCCAAAATGAACCCCTGCCTCCATCATCTCTTCTAAATTGATGTTCCAATATCTTCTTGTCATTTCTCCCCATATCCCCCCTTTTTCAAAAAAAAGGGAGGAGGAACCCTGAACCGAAATATAAAATTGTTCCGATGGAACCTTCTGCCCTACCGTAGATTGGCCGTATATACACGACCCAAACCATTATTCTTTTCTATTTATTTTACTAAATAAAATGGCCGAACCAAATCAAATAAAATAAGTAAAATAAGGTAATAAAAGAAATGAATCTCTTCTTAGGAATCATTAAATCCTATAAAAGATTGTTCTGATGGATCATGGAATTTTTTTAAAAGGAAAGAATCAAAAAAATTTCTGTGATGAAACAAAATATCTCTCATTTCCCCCTCGAATAGATTCTTTTTTTTGGTTTCCAAGAAAGCTTTGTTATGTTGTTTTGAAGGTTTCACTAATCCTTTGAATCCGGTCCCAACGGGTATCATTCCCCCCAAAACTACGTTCTCTTTCAGACCCTTTAACCAATCGATACGCCCACGAAGAGCGGCTTTTGCTAAAACCCGAGCAGTTTCTTGAAAACTCGCTTCAGATATGAAACTTTGAGTATTGAGAGATGCTCTTGTTATTCCCAATAACACGGCTCGGTAACAGATTGTTTCTTCTAAAGCGCGCCCCATTCGCTCTGCTCGCAACAATCCAATTAGTTCGCCGGGTGAAAAAACGTTAGACATTCCGTCTTC
>Ga0157365_10000153_pt1:27500-32385 | contig 32385 bp, 19 predicted proteins | sample AttsexASBM3_FD_111478 | JGI IMG/M metagenome (GOLD analysis project Ga0157365, IMG submission 111478) | Fungus gardens microbial communities from leaf cutter ant in Ribeirão Preto, State of São Paulo, Brazil - Atta sexdens ASBM3 | ecosystem: Host-associated > Fungi > Mycelium >...
AATTTTACCCAACTCCATATATGGAATAGAATATATGAAATACGTATGAATGCAGAAATAAAAAGAGTTTTCTACTTAAATTGGACTTTTTTATTGAAATTTGCAACGAATACAAATGGAAGGGAATTTATAAAACATTCCTAGAAAAAATTCTGCCACTTAAAACTTAAACTTTAAACTTATTAAGTTATAGAAATTTGTAGAGAATATCAAAATAAAAAAATGATTCAATTTCTACCATTATTATGATATTACATACGTGAAGTTTCTAATATAAAGGGAGTTGTATTTATTAAACACGTATGCAGATATTAATATCCCCCTTCTCTTTTATTGTATTGCCGTTCTTTTTTTTTGGAGGGCAACACAAGATGGGTTGTGCTCTATTAAAATAGAAAATTTCTATTTTTCTATTCAATTCAAATGGAGAAATTTTCTGAGAATTCCTTCTAGCCAAGATATAACATATCTAAATAAGATAATAGACATCTGTGTAACAGTTTCTGCTCGGGGGTTTACAGATACTCATAATTGTTGTTATAATTGAAATGGAGAGGGATTTTTAACTCAATATTGATGTATCAATTTGTATTTTCTTATTTATGTCATTAGGAAAAGAAAATATCCAATTTTGAGATTCAAACCGTTAATGAATTCGCAATCAGCAGTTAATGGTTCAAATTTGTCATAAATTTTGACTTTTGCGAATGAAAATCCACATTTGATTTTTAATAGAAAGTGAGAGAAGTTGGCCATTTTGAGATACTATATACTAGACAAGACAAGGGCGGATCAACTCCAATCGACATAAAGATTCCTTTTAGGAAAGAAAAGTATTAAGAAAAACAGAAGTCAAGATGCAAGTACAATAAAAAGAAAAAGCAGTTAAGTAATGCGGGACAAATTTCACCAATTTTGTATCGTTTTGGCGGCATGGCCGAGTGGTAAGGCGGGGGACTGCAAATCCCTTTTCCCCAGTTCAAATCCGGGTGTCGCCTGATCAACAAAAAACTTGAAATCTTTTCTTCTGTTCTGCTGATATAACTCGCCGAATTATTTCCCATCCGAAGCAGAGGTAGTGCGCTATTTATTAATGCTTGTTTGATTCGAAGCATTCGGGTGGCGTTTTTTGAAGTGGGTTTTTTTGAAAAGATTGTAAATCCTTGAATCTAGGATAGGATTCAAGGAACTATTCTAAGGGTAGAGGGATTATCAATAGTGTTCGGTCAGAATACTTTTTTTGACTCTGCGCCATTGATTCCACTATACTATTATTATTTATTATTGAGGAATAATTCCTTCATATTTATAGAGATAAGGGGGCATAATTCACATGGATATAGTAAGTCTCGCTTGGGCTGCTTTAATGGTAGTCTTTACATTTTCCCTTTCACTCGTAGTGTGGGGAAGGAGTGGACTCTAAGAGTATTACTAATTAATCAAACTGTATCAATTGTTTTATAGATCGTTCTGTAACACGTTTTGAACTATTTAATTAAAATGAAAATCAAAAGATCTTCATTTCGAATTTCATTGGATTCGACTGGAGTAATGCATCGTTATATGAATCATACTTTTTCAATCAAACAGATATTTCACCGACTCCCTTCTTTGTATTTCGAAAGGGATCCCAATGATAGGAAATTTTTCCCAACCAAATTCTGTTCTATTTCAATCAACGGTCTCTTACCAGACTTATAGGTGGGTGCTGAAGAAGACCAGATTTTTGAGTCCCTCTTTAAAAAGAAGAAGTCGTTTTGTTAAGTGTATACGCACTTTCTATGAAAAGCGGTATAGACATAGTGGTTGTCTAAGGAGATACTATACATAAGAGAAACCTCCCTCAGGCGAGTCACATATTGCATATTTACCACTTGTTTTATAATTTTTAAAATTGGATTTATACTTTATCGACTTCCATTTTATATTATGGTTCAGGCCATAAAAATTGGCGAAGTTTGCTATTCTTTTTCGAAATCCGAGAAGTGCCCGTGGAACTACTGTTGATAATCAATTACTTCTTCGGAATGTTTGCTAATGATTTTATTAAAATATGGCCCATATCCTTTTTCCCTCATTGATTTTATTCTTTTCTTTCAATAGATACCGAGTTCAGATTGAAATTCATAAAAGTCTAGTAATTAGAACAATAAGACATAAGAGCAAAACAATTATTTTAGATTGATCGAAACCAATACAACAATACAAATAGATAGAACAAATAAATAGAATTGGGTGCTATGTCAATTCCATTCCATATATGGAATGGATATCCACATACAAATATATGAAGAATAATATTGTAGAGATTAATATATATTAAATTAAGCCTCTATCTTTATTGTATATTTTGTAAAGTACAACTTTACACATTATACAACTTTATCTTTATACACCACAATAATTCTAATAGCTAGATCCTATGGTAGAAAGATCTTTCTACCATAGGATCTAGCTATTAGAATACTGCCGAGCATTATTTCAGTTCAATTTAAGACACTAAAATTGGAATACTTTTCATTTTATTTCGTCAATTTTTGATAAGAACTCATAAGTCAAGTTTAATTCAAATTAATTATTTTGACTGACTGTTTTTACGTAAATTATAAGTAGAAACGCCGTAGGAACTAGAATGAATAGTGCAGTAGCAATAAATGCAAGAATATTTACTTCCATAATCTAATCTTTTTTTATTTCGCAATAACTCGGGATTTAATCCCATAGAGATGTTAAACCTTTTGCCTGTAAATTCAATGAATGAATTACCTCTCGATGGTTTTGAATCGGATCAATATCATGAATAACAATATCTGAGCTATCAAATCAATTCGTCGTCGAAAATGGAATAGTATAACATAGGAAGTTCTTTTATCCATAACCGAATTCCAACCAGTATTCCTGACCCAATCCATAATTCCTTTATTCGGTTCCGTTCTTTTTTTCTATAACCTACCCTCCGCCTTTCGTGTACAATAATCTGATCAAGTATCATCAGATCGCCCTTCCACTTTCATTAGTTACGCAGTTACAAATCCAAACAAAAAAAAAGAACAGAAACAAATTATTTATTCCCTTACTAAGAGGAGTTGGATCTTTGGTTGATCTACCTTTTATTTTACTCCCCCTCCGTAGATTATTAGTGCTGGGAATATATATCAAAAGTCCAGTGTGCAATCTAAATGAGAAATCTATTTTTCAATTAGTAATTGAGGTTACGCAAAACCAGAGTCAGAAAGATAAATTGATCTAGAAAAGTATTCTATCAGAAGAATTTTGTTAAAGTTAAATTCATTTTTGATTGTGAATTCCATTTTGTATATGTGTGCCCTCCCCCCAAAAACATAGAGTACTCTATCCACGGATCGGGAACAATCGAAAAGGAAGACTCAGTATTTCTTGGAATACTTACTATAATGCTACTACTAATTGTAATAATCCACCCACGTATGTTTTTATCCTACCAAAAAAAAGTAGAACTTAACCCCCCTTTGATTTGGGAATGAACTTATGCCCCGGCTCCCTTTTAGAGTTCATAGAAAGGGGGAGATGGATTGATTGCTGTATTTATTGGATCCGTCGGGACTGGCGGGGCTCGAACCCGCAGCTTCCGCCTTGACAGGGCGGTGCTCTGACCAATTGAACTACAATCCCAGCGAAAAAAGGGATCTTGCAGAGATTTTTATTCTTTTTATCTCCGCATCGAGTCTTTATGAAAGATAGGGGGTTATACCCTCTCGTGATAGATTGGATTGGCGAATTGGGCGAATTATTGGGCCGAGCTGGATTTGAACCAGCGTAGACATATTGCCAACGAATTTACAGTCCGTCCCCATTAACCGCTCGGGCATCGACCCAGGAAGAATCACTTTTAGACTTATTGATAATCCATGATTCACTTCCTTTCGTAGTACCCTACCCCCAGGGGAAGTCGAATCCCCGCTGCCTCCAGAACTCTGCTTGATTAGCTAAATGATGGGCATGGATAGCTCTCGCCTCGTTCAAACGAGACCTAGAAGTAACATCCCGAAGTGCATCAAATTCCTGCTCTCTGCGTAACATCTCTTCCTCTGCTGCTTTAACACGCGCGTCAACATTCCCAAAGACTTCTAAATTCCATTATCTCAATTTTTTCCTGACTGCCATAAGCTTGCGAAAAAAACCAATCATACCCGAGGAATTAATCGGATTCGACCAAACCTCCCGAACAATACTATGAAAGTCCGAGTGCTTAACCCACACATTAAGAAATTGAAACACACCCTTCCTTGGCTCCCGGCTCAGTGAGTTCAGTTCGATCAGAAAGACAAAAATACAATTATTGAGGGGGACAAGCACCTTACCTCCAGTATATGCGGGAAAAAAACGAGAATCTGAAACAAGGAGTACTACTCCCTTACATACCGAATATACGGAAAACTAATCCTATCCAAATTCAGAATAGCATGCAGCCCCGATGGAGTCTGCGATAAGGAATCAAAAATCCGATCCTCAGTCAATTGCAAAGAAGCCAAATAATCTGCAGCCGCGGCCAGATGGTGGTATCGTATATAATATACGAGTTGCTTTAAAGAAAGAAGTCGATTCGACTTCGCGCTGGGGCATTTCCAGGTGAGTTTTCAGCTTATTGTTCTTTTTTTTTGGAATTTAGGCAGGCCGTAACCGGGGCTGTTGGTGTTATAGAAGTTTCCGGTCTCAAAGTCAGCGCTCTTAGGCTAATAACCGCTGTTCTAGAATCTAGCTAGTTTGACTTCAAATGTGCACGAAGGTTCTCTTTCATAAGAGCCAGTGCTTTTGCTTTAAAGAAGGGCATTGTTTTTAAGTCATTGATAGACCTACTCCTACTATACAGAAAAAGAATCCGATTATGTGCACTTTGCTGGGCTTA
>Ga0157365_10000154_pt1 | contig 32376 bp, 30 predicted proteins | sample AttsexASBM3_FD_111478 | JGI IMG/M metagenome (GOLD analysis project Ga0157365, IMG submission 111478) | Fungus gardens microbial communities from leaf cutter ant in Ribeirão Preto, State of São Paulo, Brazil - Atta sexdens ASBM3 | ecosystem: Host-associated > Fungi > Mycelium > Unclassified ...
CGTGCGTATTCTGCGCCGTCAGGGCAGTAATCGCCGTCATGGCAAACCCGCCAAGTGCCGTGACGGCCTTGATGTCAGCCTGAATTCCCGCGCCGCCGCCCGAATCGCTGCCAGCGACGATCAACACCCGTCCCCTCATGGCTCAGGTCGCCGGTGCCGCGCGGGTAATGGCATCGCACATGCCGGAGACCACGTCTTCAACCACGGCGGCGTCTTCGGCTTCGGCCATGACGCGGATCAGCGGTTCGGTCCCGCTTTTGCGGAGCAGCAGCCGGCCGGACGTGCCCAGCCGGTCCTCTGCGGCCCGCTTGGCTTCCAGCACCGCAGGGTGCTGGAGCGGACTGGTGCCGCCCTGGTAGCGGATGTTCCGCAACAATTGCGGGAACGGCTGGAACACGTTGCAGACTTCGCTGGCCGGCCGACCGTCCTCGACCAGCACGGCGAGGATCTGCAGCGCGGCAAGCAGGCCGTCGCCCGTGGTTGCGAAATCCGACAGCACGATATGTCCGGACTGCTCACCGCCGACGTTGGCACCGAGTTCACGCATCCGCTCGACGACATAGCGGTCGCCGACGGCGGTACGCTCGAACGATAGGCCCTCAGCCGCCAGGAACCGTTCCAGACCCATGTTCGACATGACGGTCGCCACGACGGAGCCCGCCACAAGTCGCCCGTCATGCGCCCAGGAGCGTGCAATCAGGCCAAGAAGCTGGTCGCCGTCGATCAGGCGTCCCTTTTCATCGGCAATCAGAACGCGGTCCGCGTCGCCGTCCAATGCAATGCCCAGATCGGCACCCTGTTCGACGACCGTGCGGCACATGGCTTCGGGGCGGGTCGAACCGCACGCGTCGTTGATGTTGATGCCATCGGGCGAGCAGCCGATGCGGATCACCTCGGCCCCCAGTTCCCACAGCGCGGTCGGGGCCACGCGATATCCGGCCCCGTTCGCGCAGTCGATGACGATCTTCAGACCGTCAAGACGGCGGCCGCGCGGAAAGGAGGCTTTGGCCGCCTCGATATAGCGGCCAGCCGCATCGTTCAGGCGTGAGGCCCGCCCGATCTTCGCAGGGTCTGCCAGACGCGCCTGCAAATCCTCGCCCATCAGCGCCTCGATCGCGCATTCGGTGTCGTCGGACAGTTTGAAGCCGTCAGGTCCGAACAGCTTGATGCCGTTATCTTCGAACGGATTGTGCGAGGCGGAGATCATGACGCCCAGATCGGCCCGCAGAGAGCGCGTCAGCATCGCAATGGCCGGGGTCGGCATCGGGCCCACCAGCATCACATCCATCCCTGCGGACAGGAAACCGGACACCAGCGCGCTTTCGATCATATAGCCCGACAGGCGCGTGTCCTTGCCCAGCAGCACCTTGTGACGGTGGCCGCCGCGCTGGAAATACAGACCGGCCGCCTGTCCCAGTCTCTGCGCGATTTCGACAGTCATCGGACTGCGATTGGCGGTCCCGCGGATGCCGTCGGTGCCGAAAAGGGTTCTGGTGTTGCTGGTCATAAAGGAAATCTGCCTCGAAGCGTCGTGCGCGCGATGTTACCGTCTATCTCAAGCCCGCATTGCCTGCCAGACCCGGACGGCCTGTACCATCGGGGCGACGGCATGCACCCGCAGAAGGGAACCCGGCAGGTCGAGCCCCGGCAGTGTGGTCACAAGCGTGCCCGGATCGCGGGCCACGGGGTCCGTCACCGCCGTTGCCGCACCAATGAAGCGCTTGCGCGATGTGCCCAGAAGCACCCTGCATCCCAGATTTGCAAGGATCGGCAGACGCGCCAGCAGTTCAAAATTCTGCGCGGGGGTCTTGGCAAACCCGATGCCCGGATCGACGATGATGCGCTCGGGCGCGATACCGCCGCGCGTTGCGGCATCGATCCGCAGCGCCAGTCCGCGAACCACGTCGACGGCCACATCGGCATAGTCCGTCAGGTCGTTCATCGTCTCCGGCGTGCCGCGCATATGCATCAGGGCCACCGGGCAGTCGTGCGCGGCCACGACCGCAATCGCGTCCGGATCGTGGGCAAGGGCCGAGACATCGTTGATAAGGTGCGCCCCCGCCCGCAATGCCCGCTCCATGACCGGGGCATTGCGCGTATCGATGGACAGGATCGCACGGGATTGCGCCCGCAGCCCCTCGATCACTGGGCCGATGCGGTCCCATTCGGCCTCCACGCTCAGCGCCGGGGCACCCGGGCGGGTGCTCTCGCCGCCGATGTCGATCACCGCCGCGCCTGCGTCGTGCATCTCGATTCCCGCTGCGATGGCGGTGTAGGACGCCAGATGACGCCCGCCATCGCTGAAGCTGTCCGGTGTGGCGTTCAGGATGCCCATGACCATCGGCTGCATGGCCAGACCCGCGTCGTGCGGGTGTCCCGTGACCCTTGCCCGGACATCGGCCCAGCTTTCGGGGATGTCAGCCGCGTGCACTGTCCGGCGATGGTTGCCCTCGATCAGCACGGCGCGGGTGAAGGCGGTTTCGCCCGCCATGAGCGCAAGCGCATCGCCCGCTGCGACGGCGCTGCGGGCCGTGTTTCCGTAAAGCAGCCCCTGCGGCTCGATCAGGCGCGCACTGAGGTCATGGGCAGACAGGGTCATGGTGTGTGGGCACTCCGGCAAAAATAGTTCGAGGGGCACTGGGCCCCTCGAACCATCATTCTGGTCTGTGTGTGATCAGCCCGGAACCGGTGTCGGGTCCAGTCCGCCGCCCGGCGGCAGGCTGTCCGAACCGGGTCGGCGCGCCGTCTGCGGCACCGAGGCACGGCGTCCGTCCTGCGCGGGTTCGTCGACCACGATGCGTTCGATCTTCTCGCCCCGCATGACCATACGGATATCCTCGCCCGACAGGGTTTCGTGCTCCAGCAGGGCGTTGGCGATGTTGTGCAACTCGTCGATGTGCTCGATCAGAAGCGTGTGCGCCCGGCGATAGGCATCGTCGATCAGGGCCTTGATCTCGCCGTCGATCTCGCGCGCTGTCTCTTCGGACACGTTCTTGTTCTGCGTGACGGAATGGCCGAGGAACACCTCCTGACCGTTATCGCCGTACGCGATCATGCCCAACTTGTCGCTCATGCCCCATTCGGTGATCATCCGGCGGGCCTGGTCGGTTGCCATCTTGATGTCGCCCGAAGCGCCGGTGCAGACATTTTCCTTGCCGAAGATGATCTCTTCCGCAGCACGACCGCCCATCGCCAGGATCAACTCGGCAATGCACTTCGCCTTGCTCTTGGAATAGCGGTCACCCTCAGGAAGGCTCATCACCAGACCCAGCGCGCGGCCACGCGGGATGATCGTCGCCTTGTGCACGGGATCGCAACCCGGCGTCAGGATTGCGCACAGGGCGTGGCCACCTTCGTGATAGGCGGTCATGCGCTTCTCGTCATCGCTCATGACCAGCGACCGGCGCTCCGTGCCCATCAGCACCTTGTCCTTGGCGTTCTCGAACTCGGCCATGGCGACGGTGCGCTTGGCCAGGCGGGCTGCCAGCAAGGCGGCTTCGTTGACAAGGTTCGACAGATCCGCACCCGAGAAACCCGGCGTGCCGCGCGCGATCACCTTCGGATCGACGTCCGATGCCAGGGGCACCTTGCGCATGTGCACGCGCAGGATCTTCTCGCGGCCCATCACATCGGGGTTCGGCACCACGACCTGACGGTCAAACCGGCCCGGACGCAGCAGGGCAGGGTCCAGCACGTCGGGGCGGTTCGTCGCCGCGATCAGGATCACGCCCTCGTTGCTCTCGAACCCGTCCATCTCGACCAGCATCTGGTTGAGCGTCTGTTCGCGTTCGTCATTGCCGCCGCCCAGACCGGCGCCGCGATGACGACCGACGGCATCGATTTCGTCGATGAAGATGATGCACGGGGCGGCTTTCTTGCCCTGTTCGAACATGTCACGCACACGCGATGCGCCGACACCCACGAACATTTCCACGAAGTCGGAGCCCGAGATGGTGAAGAACGGTACGTTGGCTTCGCCGGCAATGGCGCGCGCCAGCAGCGTCTTGCCGGTGCCCGGCGGACCAACCAGCAGCACACCCTTGGGGATCTTGCCGCCAAGACGGGTGAATTTCTGCGGGTCCTTCAGGAATTCGACGATTTCCTCAAGCTCGCTCTTGGCCTCGTCAATGCCTGCCACGTCGTCAAAGGTCACGCGGCCCTGCTTTTCCGTCAGCATCTTCGCGCGGGACTTGCCGAAGCCCATCGCCCGCCCGCTGCCGGATTGCATCTGGCGCATGATGAAGAACCATGCCCCGAACATCAGCAAAATCGGCGCATAGTTGATCAGATAGCGCAGGAAGGGGTTGCCTTCGGTATCCTGCGGCTTTGCCACGACCTCCACGCCTTTTTCGGTCAGGCGCGGCACCAGCGTCGGATCCTGCGGGGTATAGGTTTCGAACGATGTGCCGTCGGTCAACGTGCCCGAGATGTTGCGGTCCTGGATGACGACGGACCGGACATGGCCGTTATTCACGTCCGCGACGAAATCGGAATAGGCGAGTTGCTGTGACGCATGCTGGTTGCTGCCCGGCTGGAACACATTGAAGAGCAACAACAGCAACACAATGATGATGACCCAGAGGGCCAGATTGCGGCCGAAATTATTCATCTTCATATTCAATACTCCGCCGGCGGGGTTTGGCCGATCGCGTAAGCAATACCCACCGGGCTCCGGCCTTCGTCGTTAAACTGCGACTTTACAACATAGGGCATGTGGCGGCCATTCCCAGCCCCGTGAGGCAGGTTTCTGGCGCTTTTTCACCTTACGTTTCCGCCATCATCCCAGATCGAGGCATTCGACGCCGACATCGACGGCATGAGATCGAACCGCACGCCCTGCAATTCCGCCGATACACCCCAGCCAAGATGCGGGATGCAGACCACGCGCCCATCCCGCCACAGGCCCGGCATGGTGCGCAGAACCGCAGCAGGCCAGTGGCGCTCGGGCCGGGACAGCACCGCGACTCCGTCGCCCAGTCGCGCAATCGTCAGGTCAGGGACCGCGTGCGGCAGGCTTAGCCGAAAACGCCGATCCCACGTCGCCCCGTCCACGGCGGGAAGGACCTCGTCAATTGCGGCCTCTTCCCGCGTCAGCAACCACCCCCGCGCCTGTTCGCGCCGCCGGATCAGGCGCGTTCCTGCCAGCGTCGCAGGCGCGCCCGCCACGCGCAGCGCCTCGACAGCGCCCAGTGGTGCGTCATATGGATTTCCCCCGACGATCCTGATCAACCGCGCCAGGACGCTGGCGGGCGGCAGGGCCGCGGGCAGTTCGGCCCAGCCCCCCGGGTGCAGCCGCACACCTTGTGTCAGGCTTGCGGCCAGATCGGCTTCGCGCGCGGCTCGGGCCTTTCCGGCGTGGACAATGTCCCGCGTCAGGGCTGCGCGGGCACGGGTGTCCATCGTCGTCAGTTCAAGCCTGACGCGCGCGCGCTCCCAGCGGGGATTGCGGTTGCTTGGGTCTTCGATCCAGTCGATGCCCTCGGCGCGCAGACGTGCCCGCAGGCGATCCGTGCCAAAGCCCAGCAAAGGCCGGACCAGCCGCACGTCAGGGGTCGAGGCACTGACGGCCATGCAGGCCAGCCCGTCCGGGCCGGAGCGGGCACGCGTGCGGATGATGGCGGTTTCGCGCTGGTCGTCGGCATGATGCCCGAGCAGCAGGTCCAGCGCTCCGTATTCGGCACAGGCTTCGGCAAGGGCTGCATATCGGGCGGTACGGGCGCGCTCCGACAGGGCTGGGCCGGGTGCAAGATCGCGCAAAGTCAAAACATGCCCGGGGATGCCGAGTCGATCGAGTTGCGCGAGCGTGCCGGATGCCTCGACCGTCGATTCAGGTCGCAGCCGGTGATCGACGATCAGTCCGATGACCGATCGGCGCCACCGACGTGTCAGCAGCGCAAGGCACACCGAATCGGCGCCCCCCGAAACCGCGATGGCTACTGGAAAACCGTCATCACCGGTCCAGGGGCCCAGTGCCGCCATCCGCGCGGCGAACTCCGCGTCTGTAACGGGCGCCGCGGCGGTCATGGGCCGTCAGATCAGTGGCAGTTCGACTGCTTGCGGTAGTAGGCCGCAGCTGATTTGGCGCGCGGTGCCAGCGTCGGGAATTCGCCCGACAGTTTCTGCAGCGCCTGACAGGCAGAGTTCTTGTCACCCAGGGCCAGCATCGACGCCGTCACCCCCAGCAGCGCGTCCGAAGCGCGCGGGCCCTTCGGCGCGTGGGTATAGGCGTCGTAATATGCAACGGCGGACTGGCGATACTGCTTCTGGCCAGCCAGCGACTGCGCCATCAGAAATTGTGCGTCGATTTTCTGCGCGCCTTTGGCCGAGGCCGCAGCGGCAACGGCAGCGCTGTGGGCCGCGGTATAGTTATGGGCCATCAGCGCGGCATTACCTTCGTGCAGCAATGCGTCCGGCGTCTTGGGGCCGGACGGTGCGGGGGCCGCAGCCGCTGGCGGAGCGGACGGCGCGCCGCCAGCGTCAGATGACGGCGGGGGAGCCATCTTGCCGCCATTCTGCATGGCGAAGTTCATGTCGCCGATCTGCTTGTTCAGGTTTGCGGTCTGTGTCTGCACCTGATTGGTCAGTTCGTCGATCTGACCGTGCATGTCGCGCACCTGCTGTTCCAGCGTCGCCACCCGCTCCAGAAGCTGCGCCGTCAGGTCGCCGTTCCCGCCCGAAGTGGGCATCGGTGCGGCCGAAGGGGGCGCCATCGCGTCGCCGCTCGGCTGGCTGGCCTGCAGTTGATTGACCTGTTGGCGCAGGGCCGCGACCTGGTTCTGTAGGTCGATCGCTTCGCGGCTGTCCATCTGGGCGAACGCTGCATGGCTTCCGACGCTGACCATCAGGGCGGTCAGAAAGGCAACGCGCCCGCGCGCGCGCAGCGGGTTCAAAAAGGGGACACGAACAGTCGGCATGGCTTGCATTCCCACGGTGCCGGATCGGAGAGACCCGCAAAAGATGCTGTTTCTTCAAGAGACAGTTTCGGAGGCCCTGCCGAGGCGAATGATCGGGACACAGGGTCCACGCCGGAGCGCCAGCAACAGGGCTTTCGAAACTGTTTCTAAAACAAAACCGGCCGGGTGATAAGTCACCCGGCCGGTTCCATCATGCCAGAAGGCACGCGCTAACCAGCGCGTGGACCGAAGCCCACACGCCCGGTCACACTGTCTTAGCGGACAGAGGTGATCGAGTTACGGTTCTGCGCCCAGGACTGCTCGTCATCGCCAGTGGCGGTCGGACGGTCCTTGCCGTAGGAAATGGTCGTGATACGCGAAGCAGCAACGCCCTTGGCGACCAGATAGTCACGTGCAGCGTTTGCACGACGCTCGCCGAGCGCGATGTTGAATTCTTCGGTGCCGCGGTCATCGCAGTTGCCAGCAAGCTGGACGCTGACCTGCGGGTACTTCGCAAGCCATGCTGCCTGACGGTCAAGAGTCGCCTGAGCGTCGCTCGACAGGCTGTTCTTGTTCAGGTCGAAGAAAACGCGATCGCCGACGTTGGCGACCAGGTCGGCTTCGCTGCCGGGGGCCGGACCGGTTTCCTGTGCCGAGGCGCCAGCGCCCGTTGCGGCACCGGTGTTGGACTTGTCGGAGCACGCCGCGAGAAGCACGGCAAGGCCGATAGCACCGAGAAGCTTCAATCTCATTGTCTTGATCCTGGGATCGGTTCCACGTTGGGAACATGAAGAGAAAATAGGGGGTTCAGCCAGTAACGACTGGTCTTGGCTCTCGTTCCGTTCTCGCGATCCGTCACGACGGAGAGAACTTGGCGAACGCTGGCGACCGAAAATCGGTTAGCCATACGAAACAACGTGGGTCAAGAGATTCAGTAGCTTAAACATAAATTTCATTGCGTTTAGAGCCCATGTGAGGACTCCGCATCACGCTTCATGCCGCTGCAGCATAAAAAAAGGGGCTGCGGTGTGTCCGGCAGCCCCCTTTTCACAAATGCGTCAACCGTTGAGCGGTGACCAGGCCGGGTCCGATGCCCCGGTCGAAGTGGCCAGCATCCGCTCGTGGAAACCAGTTACATCGATCGTCCCGATCCGTGACGAGAAACCCGCGCCGCCAGCCCCCGACGCCGACTGACGGCAGAAGGCGATGACGCGGCCATTGGGGCAGAAGCTGGGGCTTTCGACGGTGAAGCCTTCGGTCAGGATGCGCTCTCCCGATCCGTCAGGCGACATCACACCGAGCGAGAAGCTGCCGTTGGCAATGCGGGTGAAGGCGATCTGGTCGCCGCGCGGCGACCAGACGGGCGAGCCGTACTGGCCATTGCCATAGGAAATCCGGCGTGCCCCGCCACCGCCCGCGCTCATGACGTAAAGCTGCGGGCTGCCGCCGCGGTCGGAATTGAAGACGATCTGCGAGCCGTCCGGGCTGAAGCACGGGCTGGTGTCGATCGCGCCGGACGACGTGATCTGGCGCTTGGCGTGGCTGCCCAGATCGACGACGAAAATGTCCGATCCCGAACCGCGCGTGGCCGACAACACGACCGAATTGCCGTCGGGGGAGAAGTGCGGGGCAAAGGAAATGCCCGCGAACTCGCCCAACATCTGCTGACGGCCGGAGCCCAGATCGAACAGATACACCCGCGGACGGTTGTTGGCATAAGACATGAACGCGACCTGATCGCGCACCGGGTTAAAGCGGGGTGTCAGCGTCAGCCACTCGCCGCTGGTCAGGATGCGCGCATTCGCACCATCCTGATCCATGACGGCCAGTCGGGTCTCCTGATGTGCGCGCGGACCGGTGCGGGCGATATAGGCCAGACGCGTGTCGAAATAGCCCTTTTCGCCCAGCATCCGCTCATAGATCACATCGGCGATGATGTGCGCGATGCGCCGCCAGTTCGAGCCATTGGTGGTATAAGCGGTGCCCTGCATCTGCTCGCCCGTCAGGACGTTCCACAGCCGCATTTCGACGCGTACGCTGCCCTGACCGCTGGTGGAGCCGGCAACGAACGCCCGCGCGCCCATCGACTTGTAGGTCGCGAAATCCGGGGTGCCCGTGGCGGGCGATCCCGGAAGCACCTTGAACAGGCCGGAGTTGCTCAGATCATCGCTGATCACGCCCGAAATCTGCTCGCCCAGTCCAGGGCCAAAGGTGGGGATCACGATAGGAATAGGCTGCGTGCGGGCCTGGTCGACCGTAATTTCAGCAGCCCCGCCGCCATTGGGCGCGGCCTGTGCGTGGGAGCCTGTGGGCAGCAGCGGCACGGCGAGCATCGCGCCGCCCGCGCCCAGCAGCGTACGACGGCCCAGCGCGGATGCCAGCGCCGAGGCGTCATGATCGGAAATCAGGGGAAAATCGCTACGAGCCATATCCATCTTCTCCAGTGCCCGATTACGGACGGAACACGAATTTCAGCTGCCGGGTCTGGCCCAGCAGGTTCTGCGGGATCGGAAGTTTCGCGCAGGTCGGGCTGAGCACGGCGTCACGCGCGCGTTCTGCCAACGCGCGATAGGACGGGTCCGAACTCATCTGTGCTGCGGTCTCCGGGGCGAATTGCACGATGCGGGCCTCGCCGGTCGCATCGACTGTAACAATAAGATGGGCGACGAATTTGGCGTAATTACGGGCAGCCGTATCTTCTGCGTAACAACGTCGCACCGATCCGCCCACGGCCCGCTGGTCCGCCGGGCTCAGTGCGCTGGTGATGTCACCGTCAGGCGATCCGCCACCATTGGGCGCGCCGCCCTGATCGGGATTGGCGCGCGCCTTGGGCGGATGGGTCTGCTTCTGGTCCGTACGGAACGCGTCCAGCGTCGCCAGCAGCGAATGCGAATCCGGTGCCGGCTTTTTCGTCTTGTTCGGCTGCGTGATGTGCGAAGGCGGCACGGTATCCGGCAGCGCGTCTTTCGCCGTTTGCGGTGACGGCGGCGTTACAGCTTTGGCGGGTGCGGGCGGCGCTGGCTTGGGCGGCGGCGGCTTCACCGGCTCGGGCGATTCGTCCTGCACCTTGGGCGGTGTGGGCGTGTCCGGCAGTTTCTGCGGCGGCGTTTCCGGTGCCGGGGGGACCGGCGGTGGCGGTGGCGGCGGCGGCGGTGGCTCCTCGATCGGCGCCTTGGTGGGCGGAGTCGGGGCGGGCGGCGCTTCCTTGGGCACGGGTGCGGGTGCCGGCGCCGGCTTGGGGGCGGGCGTGGGTGCCTTGTGCGGGTGTGATGGCGGTCCGGCGGCGTCGCTGAATTCGACCTCGACCGTCGGTGGGTCGGGCGGCTCGGGCGTCTTTGTTTCCGGCAAACCGAACACGACCAGAAGCAGCAGCCCTACGTGCAGGGCTGCCGACATGCCGGCGGTGCGGCGAAAGGTGGCTCGTTCGGAACGGCGCATACGCACCATTATTGCGACTTTCCGGCGGACTTACTGAGCCGGCCCGGAGGGCGGCTGCTGGGCAAGCAGGGCAACATGGGTGAAGCCGCCAGATGTGATCTGGCCCATCACCTGCATGACCTTGCCATAGTCGATATGCGCGTCGCCGCGCACGAAGATGCGGTGCGCCGGATCGTTCTGCGACATCGCCTTGAGCTGATCGACCAGCGCGTCAGGCGCGACCGGATCATCGCCCAGATAGAGCGAGCCATCGGACTTGATCGACACCGTGATCGGCTTGGTGTCGGTGTTGACCGGGGAAGCGTCGGTCTTGGGCAGATCGACATTCACGCCGCTGGTCATCATCGGGGCCGTCACCATGAAGATGATGAGCAGCACCAGCATGACGTCCACCAGTGGCGTGACGTTGATTTCCGATTGCGGGCGGCGCCGGCCGCGACCGCGTCCTCCTCCGAGCGACGCCCCCATGATTTACGCCCTCTCTTCGGACTGGCGGGACAGGATGGCCGCGAATTCCGTCGCAAAACCGTCCATGCGATCGGAGAACAGCGCCAGGCTGTTATTCAGCACGTTATACGCGATCACGGCGGGAATGGCGGTCACAAGGCCGATCGCCGTGGCGAACAGGGCCTCGGAAATACCCGGTGCCACGACGGACAGGTTGGTGTTGTGCATGGCCGCGATCGAACCGAATGCGTGCATGATGCCCCAGACCGTTCCGAACAGACCGATGAACGGCGCAACCGGGCCGATGGTGGCCAGGAAAATCAGCCAGCGCTCAAGACGCTCCATCTCACGCGTGATGGTGATGGCCATAGCGCGATCCACGCGGTCCTTGACCCCGCCACGCACCAGATCGACGCCCGTAATGCGCGAGGAGCGGCGCCATTCGCCCATGCCCGCGCCGAAGACGGCGGCCATCGGATGAACCGGCTTGGCACCTTCGGCTTCATACAGGTCGTCTAGGCTGCCGCCGGACCAGAACCTGTCCTCGAACTCGTTGGCCTGACGGTTTACCCGGCGGACCGTCACGATCTTGTCGAAAATGATGGCCCAGACCCAGATGCTGCAGACGACGAGTCCGAACATGACCAGTTTGACCACGATGGAGGCATGCATGAACAGGCCCCACAGCGACAGACTCCCGGCCGCAGCCGCACCGAGATTAGCCGCGTCAACTGCTCGATCCAAAAACGCCTCCTGCAACTGTGGTCAGGTGTGAAAAAGCCCGCTGTCCTGCCGATTCGCACCAGATGGTCGCGTGGCCGTCCAGCGTTCCATACTGTGTTCGTATGAAAAGCCAAGCACCCCATACACGAAAATGATGTAACCTTGTGTGGACCGCGCGGGGGCTATGCCCCGAGTCCCGTCAGAAGATCATGCCATCGCGGCGGAAATCTGGCAGGCCGCCCGTTTTCCTTGCTGATACATGTCAGTTCAACAACCACCGTGGCGCAGAGTTCGTCGCCACGCTGTACACGTTGCGTCAGCGTGCAGCGCACCGCGCTGATCGCGTCGAGGCGTGTGACGACGGTGGCAATATCGTCCAGCCGCAGCGGCGTGCGGAAATCGACGGATGCCCGCCGCACCACGACCAGCAGCCCGAAATCGGCCAGCAGGGTGGACGATGTCTCACCCATCGCGCGGATCGCCTCGGTCCGTGCGCGTTCCGCAATGGACAGGTACTGCGCGTGATAGACGATGCCGCCAGCATCTGTGTCTTCATAATAGATACGAAAATCAATGCTGTGCGTGGTCATGTCAGGTCCTCGAGCAGATCTGATTGGCCCGGTTGCGACGGCGGCGGGACAAGGCCCAGATGCCGCCAGCCGCGTTCGCCCAGCATCCGCCCGCGACTGGTCCGCAGCACCAGCCCTTCCTGGATCAGGTAGGGCTCGACCACGTCTTCGAGCGTATCGCGTGCCTCGGCCAGGGCGGCTGCCAGCGTCTCGACCCCGACCGGACCACCATGATGATGCTCGGCAATGCGTATCAGATAGCGCCGGTCCATCGCGTCCAGCCCGATCGAATCGACCTCCAGCCGCGACAGTGCGGCGTCCGCCATATCTCGATCCACCGGCGCGTCCGGCGTGGGGCCGACACTGGCAAAATCGCGCACGCGCCGCAGCAGGCGTCCTGCAATGCGGGGGGTGCCGCGCGAACGGCGGGCGATTTCCTCCGCCCCTTCGTCCGTCAGGGACAGCCCCAGCTTGCGCGCACCACGGGCCACGATACGGCGCAGTTCCTCGGGGGTGTAGAACACCAGCCGCAGGGGGATGCCGAACCGGTCCCGCAGCGGTGTTGCCAGAAGCCCGGCGCGGGTGGTTGCCGCGACCAGCGTAAACGGTGCCAGATCGATGCGGACGGAGCGTGCGGCCGGCCCCTCGCCGATAATCAGGTCGAGCTGGAAATCCTCCATCGCAGGATAGAGGACCTCCTCGATCGCGGGCTGGAGGCGATGAATTTCGTCGATGAAGAGCACATCGCGCGGCTGGAGATTCGTCAGGATCGCGGCAAGATCGCCCGCGCGCTGGATCACCGGGCCGGACGTTGCGCGAAACCCGACGCCCAGTTCACGCGCCACGATCTGTGCCAGCGTCGTCTTGCCCAGCCCCGGTGGCCCGTGCAGCAGCACGTGGTCCAGCGATTCGGCGCGGCCTTTGGCTGCGGCGATGAAGACGGACAGGTTCTCGCAACTGGCACGCTGGCCGGTGAAATCATCCAGCGTCTGCGGGCGCAGCGCGGCCTCGGCAGCATCCTCGGGCGAGCGCATCGGGTCCATCGGGCGGTCGCTCATCGCGCAAGTTCCTTCAGGCTCTCACGCAGCACGATGTCCAGACTTGGCGTGCCCACGGTCTGTGCGATGATCCGCGTGACGACCGGATATGCCTCCGCCCGGCGGAAGCCCAAACCGGCAAGCGCGAGCAGCGCATCGCCCTCGATCCCGCCATCGGTCGGAATGGTCGCGCTGAAGGTCGTGCCCGAACTGGTGGGCATCTTGTCGATCTTGGTTCGCAGTTCGGACAGGATGCGGTCCGCCAGCCGTGCCCCCACACCCGCCGCACGCGTCAGGGAGGCACGGTCCGCACTGGCGATCACCGCAGCCAGCGCATTGGGATCGATGGTGGACAGGATCGCCAGCGCCACCTTCGCGCCAACACCCTGCACGGTGGTCAGCAGACGGAACCACTCGCGCTCCGCATTGTCGGCAAAACCGTAAAGCAGGATCGCGTCCTCACGCACCACGGTTTCGACTAGCACGCGGGCCAGTTCGGGCGGGTGGGGCAGGGCCGACAGCGTGCGGGTCGAGGCAAAGACCAGATAGCCGACGCCCTGCACGTCGATCACGCAGCGATCGGTTTCCGTCTGGGCCAGCAGGCCACGCAGCAGGGCGATCATGCCATGCGTGTCCCGGCCGCGACGCGCTGTGCGCTGGCCCGGTGATGGGCGTGGCAGATCACCACCGCCAGCGCGTCGGACGCATCGGCGCGCTTGATCGACGCGCCGGGCAGAAGGCGACGGACCATCATCTCGACCTGATCCTTGGTGGCGGCGCCAGTGCCGACGACCGCGCGTTTGACCGCCATCGCACCATATTCGGAAACGCTGAGCCCGGAAATGGCCGGCACCACCAGCGCCACCCCGCGCGCATAGCCCAGCTTGAGCGTCGAGGCACCATTGCGATTGACGTAGGTTTCCTCGACCGCTGCCTCGATGGGGCGATGGAGGTCGATCAGATCGCGCAGCGCTTCATGCAGGGTGCGAAGGCGCTCGGGCACCGACTGGTCGCCGTCGGTTGCGATCACGCCGTCGGCCACATGGCACAGGCGGTTGCCGTCCACATCGATCACGCCCCAACCCGTGAAGCGTAGGCCGGGATCGATGCCGAGCAACCGGATCATGCGCGCGGTCAGGCCGACAGCTTTTCGGCCACGTCGTCGGGGATGTCGAAATTGGCATAGACGTTCTGCACGTCGTCATGCTCGTCCAGCACGTCGATCAGTTTGAGCACGCTGCGGGCCCTGTCCTCGTCCAGCGTGACCATCGTGCCGGGGCGCCAGTCGAGCTTGGCGGACTCCGGTTCGCCGAAGCGGGTCTCCAGCGCGTCGCGCACGGCGAAGAACTGGTCCGGCTCGCACGTGATCTCGTGGCGTTCGGCAGTGGTCTCGGCGTTGTCGGCACCGCCTTCGATGGCGGCTTCGAGCATCTCTTCCTCGCTCGCCTTGTCCAGCGGATAGGTAATGACGCCCAGGCGCGTGAACATGAACGAGACCGAGTTCATTTCGCCCAGTGAGCCGCCATACTTGGAAAACGCCGCGCGCACATCGGATGCCGTGCGGTTACGGTTGTCGGTCAGGGCCTCGACAATGACGGCAACGCCAGCCGGGCCGTAACCCTCGTACCGGATTTCCACATAATCGTCGCCGCCCGCAGCACCGCTGGCCTTGCGAATGGCACGGTCGACCGTGTCCTTGGGCATGTTGACTTCACGGGCGGCATAGATCGCAGCGCGCAGACGCGGGTTGGACGCAGCGTCCGGCATGCCGCCGCGCACGGCAACGGTGATCTCGCGGATAACCTTGGCGAACTGCCTGGCGCGGCGCGCGTCCTGCGCGCCCTTGCGGTGCATGATGTTCTTGAATTGCGAATGACCAGCCATTGAACCGTCTCTGTACGTCGTGCGGGGCGGGCGGCGTCAGCCGATACGCCCGTGGCAGTGTTTGAACTTGTTGCCCGAGCCGCAGGGGCACAGGCTGTTGCGCGGTGTCTCGCCCCAGCTTCCCGGGTCCTGCGTCAGGATGGCCGATGCCCCGATCGGGGCCGCCATCGCCGCCGTGGCGTTCGGCCCGAGCGCAGGCTCGGGCGGTGCCTCCAGACCCGGCACATGCGGATCGGGGTGACTTTCGGCCGCGGTGCCGAAGGGGTTGTCTTCGGGCGGCGGCGCGATCTCGACCCGCATCATCAGCGTCGTCACGCGCTCGCGCATCTCATCGAGCATCAGCGTGAACAGCTTGAAGGCTTCGTGCTTGTACTCGTTGAGCGGGTCTTTCTGGCCATAGGCACGCAGACCGATGCCCTGGCGCAGTTGGTCGAGCAGCAGCAGATGCTCTTTCCATACGGCATCGAACGTCGTCAGCAGGATCTGCTTTTCGATGTAGCGCATGATGGTCGGGCCGAAATTCGCAGCCTTTGCAGCCTGTGCCTGCGCGCTCGCGGCGACGATACGCGCTTCCACCTGTTCGGCATCCATGCCGTCTTCGCGCGCCCACTCGGCAATCGGCAGGTCGAGATTGAGCACGCGCTGGATGTCGGCGGTCAGTTCGGCACTCTGCCACTGTTCGGCGAAGCTCTTTTCAGGGATACGCAGCGCGACCAGTTCGCCGATCAACTCGTCACGCATCTCCGAGATCGTCTCGGCCAGATCTTCGGACGCCATGTATTCCTTGCGCTGGGCATACACCTCCTTGCGCTGGTCGTTCATGACGTCGTCGTATTTGAGCGTGTTCTTGCGCATGTCGAAGTTGCGGCCTTCGACTTTCTTCTGCGCTTTCTCAAGGGCCTTGTTGATCCAGGGGTGGACGATCGCCTCACCTTCCTTCAGGCCCATCTTCTGCAGCATGCCGCCCATGCGCTCGGACCCGAAAATCCGCATCAGATCGTCTTCCAGCGACAGGAAGAACCGCGAATTGCCCGGATCGCCCTGACGGCCCGACCGGCCGCGCAACTGGTTGTCGATGCGGCGGCTTTCGTGCCGTTCCGTGCCGATCACATACAGGCCGCCAGACGCCTTGACGGCGTCATGATCGACGGCGATCTGCGATTGCAGGTTGCTGATCGCCTCGGCCTGCGCGGCTTCGTCTTCGATCTGCTCCTGAATCTGGCGCGTCAGCATTTCCAGATTGCCGCCCAGTTTGATGTCGGTGCCGCGACCGGCCATGTTCGTGGCAATGGTGATGGCACCGGGCGCGCCGGCCTGCGCGACGATGGCGGCTTCCATCTCGTGGAAGCGGGCGTTCAGGACCTTGTGCTCGATCCCACGCTTCTTCAGCAGGTCCGAGAGATATTCGCTCTTTTCGATCGACGTGGTGCCGACCAGAACCGGCTGGCCCTTGACCGCAACCTCGGCAATCAGCGTGCCAACGGCTTCATACTTCTCGCGCGCCGAGAGATAGACCTCGTCATCGGCGTCCTGGCGGGCGACGGGCAGGTTGGTCGGAATTTCAACGACGTCGAGCTTGTAGATTTCCGCGAATTCGTCGGCCTCGGTCATGGCCGTGCCGGTCATGCCCGACAGCTTGGGATAGAGGCGGAAGTAATTCTGGAAGGTGATGGAGGCCAGCGTCTGGTTTTCCTGCTGGATCTCGACGTCTTCCTTGGCTTCCAGCGCCTGATGCAGACCATCGGAATAGCGTCGGCCATCCATCATGCGACCGGTGAATTCGTCGATGATGATCACCTTGCCGCCGCGCACGATGTAATCCACGTCGCGGGCGAACAGGGTATGGGCCCGCAGGGACTGCTGGACGTGATGCACGACCGCGATGTTGTGCACATCGTACAGGCCACCTTCAGTCAGCACGCCCGCGGTGTTCAGCATCTCCTCGACCAGTTCGGAGCCCGCTTCGGTCAGGATGACGGTGCGGAACTTCTCGTCCTTGTCGAAGGCTTCCGGGGTCTTGATCAGTTCAGCCACGACAGCATCGACCGAGCGATAGAGGTCCGAGCTGTCTTCGGCGGGGCCGGAAATGATCAGCGGCGTGCGGGCTTCGTCGATCAGGATCGAGTCGACTTCGTCGACGATGGCGTGGTGGAACGGCCGCTGGACCATGTCCTCCAGCCGATACTTCATGTTGTCGCGCAGGTAGTCGAAGCCGAATTCGTTGTTCGTGCCGTAGGTGATGTCGGCGGCATAGGCTGCGCGGCGTTCGTCATCGGGCATGTTCGGGATGATGGTGCCGGTCGTCAGGCCCAGGAAGCTGTAGAGGTGGCTCATTTCCTCGGCATCGCGACGGGCGAGATAGTCATTGACCGTCACGACGTGCACGCCCTTGCCCGCCAGAGCCGACAGATAAACCGAAAGGGTAGCGACCAGCGTCTTGCCTTCGCCAGTCCGCATTTCGGCGATGCGCCCGGCCTGCAGAACCATCCCGCCGATCAACTGCACATCGAAATGGCGCTTGCCGAACACGCGGCGGGAGGCTTCGCGCACGGTGGCGAAGGCCTCGGGCAGCAGCGCGTCGAGCGTCTCGCCCTTGGCCAGACGGGCGCGGAATTCGTGCGTGCGGGCGGCGAGGGCGGCATCGTCCAGGGCCTGCACGGCCGGTTCCAGCGCGTTGATTTCGGGCACCCGACGCTGATACGCCTTGAGCGAGCGGTCGTTGGCGTTTCCGAACAGGGCGCGGGCAAGCGTTGAGAACATGAAAACCTTCCGGGACGATGCGCGATCATATGGCAGTTTCGCGCGGCACCTGAGATAGGGCCCATGTCTGCCCCGGTCAACCGAGCGCACCCGGAGGGCGTGCCTTTTTGCTGTCCACGGGGTGCCCCGGCGCGATGCGCGTCCGTTCAGATTCCTGCCGGGCGGCCCTTGCTAGGGTTGGCGGCCTTCGCCATGATGCGCCCCGATCTGCTGACTTATAGTCTTTCTCTTGGTTTGGGATATTTTATCTATGCGGCTTCTCCGCTCAGTACCCGTTGTCACGGTTGCCCTGCTGGCCTCTCCCGCGTTCGCTGCACCTGCTGCGGCGCCGGCACCCGCTGCAACCCCGGCACCTGCCGCCAACGCGAATCCGCTGGTTGCGACCGTCGACGGTCAGAAGATTTTCCTCGACGACGTGCGTGAAGCCGCTGCCTCCATGCCAGCCCAGCTGCGCCAGCTGCCGCCCGCGCAGATTTTCCCGATGCTGCTGAACCAGATCGTCGACCAGAAGGCGATCCAGATCCAGGCCGACAAGGAAGGTCTGGAGAAGAAGCCGGAAGTCAAGGCGATCATGGATCGCGCCGCTGCCGGTGCACTTGAGAACGCATACCTGTCGGAGAAGGTCACCCCGACCGTGACCGAAGATGCGATCAAGGCGGATTACGACAAGAACTACGCCAACAAGAAGCCCGAGACCGAGATTCACGCCCGCCACATCCTCGTCAAGACCGAGGCCGAGGCACAGGACGTGATCAAGAAGCTCAAAGGTGGTGCGGACTTTGCAACGCTCGCCAAGCAGCTTTCGACCGACAAGGGCAGCGCCGATCAGAATGGCGGCGACCTCGGCTGGTTCAAGAAGGACGACATGCTGCCGGAATTCTCCGACGCCGCGTTCAAGATGAAGCCGAACGAGATCAGCCAGACCCCGGTGCATTCCAAGTATGGCTATCACGTGATCCAGGTGCTCGGCACGCGTGAGGCAGCTGTGCCGAAGCTTGACGCCGTGCATGACGAGATCCGCCAGAAGCTGATCCAGCAGGGCGTGCGCGCGACGGTCGAAGATGCGGTGAACAAGGTGAAGGTCGTGCATTACGATCCGAGCGGAAAGCCCGTGTCCGACACCCCGGCACCCGCCGCTGCGGCACCTGCAAAGAAGAAGTAAGTTCCGACCCGTGCCCCGCCGTTGATGGCGGGGCACCCGGATTTCCAAGATACGGCGCGAGCGACCATGGCCAGCAAGATCCCCCTCTCTCCTCTCGCCCGGCCGTTGCCGGATCTCGGCACGATTGCCGGTGTGCGTCTGGGGGCAGCTGAAGCCGGCATTCGCTATCGCGGTCGCACCGATCTGGTGATGGCCGAATTCGACGCGGGCACGTCCGTTGCCGGTGTCTTTACCCGCAGCAAGTGCCCCGGTGCGCCGGTTGACTGGTGCCGTGCGGCCCTGTCCGGCGGTGTGGCGCGTGCGCTGGTCGTCAATGCGGGCAATGCCAATGTGTTCACCGGCCGCGCAGGCGTCGAAACGACAAGCGCCACCGCCGCAGGCGCCGCCCGTCTGGCGCAGTGCGCCGCGAGCGAGGTGTTCCTTGCCTCGACCGGCGTGATTGGCGAGGTTCTGCCCGCCCACAAGATTACCGATGCGTTGCCAGCGCTGCACGCCACCCTGCATGAGGATGGCTGGGCCGACGCGGCACGTGGCATCATGACGACCGACACGTTCCCGAAGGCCGCCGTTCGGACGACCGATATCGGCGGTGTTCCGGTGCGGATCCAGGGCATCGCCAAGGGCAGCGGCATGATCGCGCCGGACATGGCGACGATGTTGTGTTTCGTGGCGACGGATGCTGCGGTGCCGTCGGATGTCCTGCAGAATATGCTGGCGGGTGCCACGGATCGCACCTTCAACCGCACGACGGTGGATTCCGATACCTCCACTTCCGACATGGTTCTGGTGTTTGCGACCGGAAAGGCCGGTAACCCGGCCCCCGCCGGTACGAACATGGACGCGTTTGCCGAAGCGCTGGAGTCCCTGCTCAAGGAACTCGCGCTGCTGGTGATCCGCGATGGCGAAGGTGCCACCAAGATGATCGAAATCCGCGTGCGCGGCGCGGTCGACGATGGCTCGGCCGGGCGGGTGGCCATGGCAATTGCGAATTCGCCGCTGGTCAAGACCGCCATCGCGGGCGAGGACGCGAACTGGGGCCGCGTCGTGATGGCTGTGGGCAAGTGCGGTGAACCGGCCAACCGCGATACGCTGAGCGTTGCTGTGGGCGGGACATGGATCGCGCGTGAAGGCACAGTGGTCGAAGCCTACGACGAAACCCCTGTCGTGGCCCACATGAAGGGGCAGGATATCCTGATCGAGGTCGATCTGGGTCTGGGCACCGGGCAGAATGTTGCCTGGAGTTGCGATCTGACGCACGGTTACATCGATATCAATGGGTCTTACCGAAGCTGAGGATGGCACAGTGGTGACAGAACGCGCGTCTCAACCAGACTGGGGTGCGGGTTCCTGGGGGGCGCCGCCTGCGCCCGTCACGCAGTGGGTCTATGCCGGGTTCTGGTGGCGCGCGCTGGCCTATGTGATCGACTGGTTCCTGCTGATGGTGGTGGGACGTTTGATCCACCTGGTCTTCGGGCCGTCCCTAACCATCATTTACGATCCGTCCGATACATCCAGTCCGGCTGTGAATGTTGACTGGATACCGGAACTGCACACTCACACGACCTCGCATCTGCTGTGGAATGGCGGCGCGTTCTATGAAGTGCTGATGCTGCTGGGCACGGTACTGTATTTCATTCTTTTCGAGTGCTCCCGCTTTCAGGGCACGCCGGGCAAGCTTGCGTGCGGCCTTAGAGTGACGGATCTGGAGGGGCAGCGCATCAGCATAGGTCGCGCGATCGGGCGTTACGCCGCCAAGTTCGTTTCCGCCGCTATTCTGGGAATTGGCTTTCTGATGGCGGGATGGACGCTGCGCAAGCAGGGCCTGCATGATCTTATGGCCAACACGCTCGTTATACGTTCGCGTCGTGCCCCGCGGGAACTGTTCGTTCCCTCGCGCTGAAGCACGGCGCCGCTTTTGCCACTGGACAGGAAACCTGACATCGCAATGACCCTGCTACCGGACATCCTCCCGCTCGCCCGGAGCGGAGCTTCGACTTCCTTCCTGATGCGATATCGCCTGATTGTCTTGCTGGTGGGCGGGTTGATCGCGCTGGCCCCTGCAAGCGTGCGGGCTGCGCAAACGGACGCGTCTCAGGCACCAGCGAGTGCGGGTGGCGGCACGTCCGCGGTCACATCCCGGCAGGCGCAACAGGTTCTGGACATGCTGAACGACCCGCAAAAGCGTGCGGCGTTCAGTCAGACGCTGGATGCAATCGTCAAACAGCAAGGCGGGTCGGCGCCGGTGGCGGCCCCGGCGGCCCCTGCCGCGACTCCAGCACCAGCCCCGGCCCCAACGGCGTCCAACGCCGTTGTGACAGCAAAATCCAAGGCGCTGGGCAGCGATCTGCGCGACGAAATCGCCTCGCTTCAGGGGCGGGTCGGGCAGCAATTCGACCAGTTCGTCAGTCTGTTCCGTGATCTTGGGGCGGTCAGCACATGGGTGCGGCAGGAGATTCGCCACGCGCGGGCAAGTGCAGTGCTGCTGAATGCTCTGATGATTGCGGCGGCTGTCTTCGTGGTTGCTCTGATTCTGGAGCGCGTGTGTGCGCTGGTGCTGCGACGTCCGCTTGCCGCGTTGACGCGCCACTCGGTCGCGTCGCATCTCCGGCAGCGTCAGCGCGGCGCGACGCCTGATGCTCCGGGCGCTGATTCCGACGCCGCCGTTGCTGAACCCATGGCAACGGAGGCGGAAAAGGTCGATGCGCGCCAGTCCAGGGACGTGCAGCAGGGGCGGGAGGCCGCGCATTTTCTGCGCCGGGTGCCATACGCCCTTGTGCATCTGGCGCTCAAGCTGGTGCCGGTTCTGGTCTGTCTGGGTGTCGGCAATGTGGGCGTTGCCCTGTTGGCACGCTCTTCCGAGGGCGAGTCGGTCGGGCTGACCACCATCAATGCCTACATCATGGCGCGATGCGTCTTTCTTCTGATCGAGACCCTGTTCGCACCGACCGCGCCGAGCCTGCGGTTGTGGCTGGTTTCGACCATGCTTGCGCGCAAGATCGTGCGGTGGTGGACGGTGCTGGTCGCGGCGCCCGCGCTGGTGCTGTGGCTGACCGTGATCGGCACGTCCTTCGGCATGGCCCCGCGCGGGATCGAGGCGCTGATCCGGATGGTCGTGCTGGTCGAGCATCTGCTGCTGGCGGCATTCATCTGGAATATCCGCAAGAATGTGACGCAGGCCCTCACCCCGACGCAGGAGCGTCAGGAGCAGCCGTTCTGGGCCTTCATGGCGTTTCTGGCGCGGTATTGGTGGATCGGTGCGATCTTCATCGACATCGCGCTCTGGGCCGTCTGGGCGACACAGAACCGCGGTGGCTATCGCTGGCTGTGGCAGACGACCGGCCTGACGGTGCTGGTGCTGGGGATCAGCCGGCTGCTGAGCATCGGTCTGTTCAATCTGCAGGCCCGCCTGTTCCAGTTGGGGCATGAGGAAAAGACGCTTGCTGCCTCCGCACACCACTCGCGGCTGAACCGTTATTACCCCTTGGCGCGGCGCACCACGAACGGGCTGGTCGTGTTCGTGACGATCGTGCTGCTGTTGCAGGTCTGGGGGATGCACAGCCTTGTCTTCCTGTCGACCAATCCGGTCGGCACGCACCTTGTCTCTGCCGTGTTGACGGTGATTGCGGCAGTAATCGTGGGCATCATCGCGTGGGAGATCGCCAATTCGGCGCTCGATCGCCGTGTCGCGCATTATGACAGCAGCGAGGCGGTCTCGCGCGCGGTGCGTCTGCGGACCGTGCTGCCGATCATCCGCACCGTTCTGGCGGTGTTCATCATCATCATCGTGACCGTCACGGCCATGTCGCAGGTGGGCATCAATGTGGCACCCCTGCTGACGGGTGCCGGGATTCTGGGTGCTGCCATCGCGTTCGGCTCGCAAAGTCTGGTCAAGGACTTCATCACCGGCTTCTTCATGCTGGTGGAGAACGCCGTGCAGGTGGGCGATGTCGTCAATGCGGCCGGTGTGACCGGAACGGTGGAGCATCTGTCGATCCGGACGCTGCGTCTGCGGACGGGCTCGGGTGAGCTTTACATCATCCCGTTTTCGTCCGTAACGTCGGTGTCCAACCAGTCCCGTGACTATAACAACGTCACCGTCAGTCTGACGCTCGATCTCAGTCAGGACCCCGCACCGGTTGTCGAACTCCTGTCCAGCACGGTGGCCGAGATGCGTGCGGACCCGAATTTCGCGCGCATGATCGTCAGTGACTTCAATTATCTTGGCGTCGATATGGCGAGCAATAACGGCACGATCCTGACCGGGACCGTCAAGACCGCACCCGGTTCGATGTGGCCGGTGCAGCGCGAACTGCACAAGCGGATGCGGCCGCGCTATCTTGAGAACGGGATACATTTCCCGGGCTGGGCGCCCCCGATTTCGCGTCTGGTCACAGAGCAGCCGATCCAGATCCAGATGAGCGGCACACAGCCAGTGCCCGCCCCCGCCCCGCAGGAGCCCCCGACCGATGCCAGCCCCGAACCTTCAGCTTCCTGAACTGGAAAGCACGTTGCGGGACGAAGGGTTTGCCTTCGTCCGGGCCAACGATATCCACGCCCTTCTGGTCGAATACGGGCTGGAAGACTGGGACGGGTTTGCAGCAAGTTGGGAGCGTCTGGGCGTCGATCGGTATATGGCCGATGGTGGCCGCTATCGGCGTAGGCGCCATGCGACATTCCTGCTGAGTGACGGGCAGGTGACGCGCCGCCGCCACCAGCCGCACTATCAAAGCCGCGATTACAACGAGATGAATGGCGGGATCGAGCGCTGGTTCCGCCCGATCGAGCCGGAGACGGGCGCGCACCCTGCACTAGTTGCAGTGCTGCGGACGATGTACAAGCTGGCGACCGACCTGACGCCCCCGGACTCCGTGCCCGAAGCGTGGCACACGGAGGTGCATCAGTTTCGCATCGAAGCCAGCGGCGACGAGGCGGGCAAACCGACGCCGGAAGGGCTGCATCGCGACGGTGTGGACTGGGTGATCGTCCTGATGGTGCGGCGCGAGAACATCGCCAGCGGTGACACGACCATCCACAATCTGCAACGCGAGGAAGTCGGGGCATTCACACTGGCCGAGCCGCTGGATGCCGCCATTGTCGACGACAACCGGGTGTATCACGGCGTGACGCCGGTGCGGGCCTTGGACGCGACACAGCCCGCCTTCCGGGACGTACTGGTCGTTACCCTGCGCCGCCAGTAAGCAGATCGGTGTCCAGAGGGCCGAGCCCTCTGGCGGGTCTCAGGGCAGCGCCCTGATCTGCTCGAAGCGCGGGAACCCGTCGACCATTTCCTGCCACATCGAAAGCGGCCGCACCCAGTATGTGCCGCTGGCCTCGGCGCGGTAGGTCACCAGCCATTCCTCGGTCTCGGAGTGGCGGCCCACGCAGATCACGCTGTACAGACCACCTTTATAATGGCGATAGACACCGGGTTCCGGCGGCAATGATCCGGGCGCTGTTTCATGCGTTGACACGATCTGGTCATCCTTCTGTTTTCATGCCCATTATTTTCCGATGGGTGCGTCTCGCCCCGGATACCGTGTCTGGAGTTCACATGCCACGCTTGCTCGCCCTTTTGTTCTCCGGTGCATTTCTGTTGGCGGTCGGTGTGACAGCGGCCCACGCGCAGACCGGACCGGTCATTCTGACCCAGCAACCCGACACGAAACTCGATACCGAAGCGCGGACGTTGATGTCTGGCGATATCGAACGGGCAAAGGCCAAGGGCGATCAGCCGGTGGTCCTGATCGGCTCTGCGCCGCTTTCGTCACGCAAGGGCGATGTTGCGCTGTTCGTGCAGGTGCAGTCGGCCAGCCTGTGCGGGTCTGCCGGATGCTCGACCACAGTGTACCTGCGGCACAATAACCAGTGGTCCAAAGTACTGGATTCCGTCAGTGGGCCAGTGACGGTGATGGCGCAGAGCCATGGTGGCATGCGTGACCTGAAGATCGACACGCACGATGTCTGGCGCTGGAGGGGCAGCGAATATCAGGACGCCGCGCCGAATGCGGCGCTGGACGAGGATTTGCGTCAGTCGGTCAAGGCGCATCAGGCCGCGACGAAGAAAAGCGGCGGCGCAGGCGCAACGACAGGGAACTGAGCTTGCGGCGCGGGACCGCGCGGGGGCCGTCGCAGGCAGATAGCGATCGGTATGCGTGCAAAGCCTGCGTCGGGGCGGCGCGGGATTGCGGATCGTCGCTTCGTAACCGGGCAGCGCGTGTTGCCGCACAAACGCTGTGACAGGTTTTGTATCAGGATGCCCGGCGGAATTACCACCGGGCATGAACGCGGGATTAGTCCTGGAACGGATCGCGCATCAGGATTGTGTCGTCACGTTCCGGGCTGGTGGACAGCAGCGTGACAGGCGCGCCGACCAGTTCTTCGATCCGACGCACGTATTTGATGGCCTGTGCGGGCAGGTCGGCCCATGAACGCGCACCGCGTGTCGTGTCCTTCCAACCCTCGATCGTCTCGTAGATCGGCTTGACCCGGGCCTGCGCGCCGGGTGCGGCAGGGAAGTTGCGGATCGGCTGGCCATCGAGTTCGTAGCCCGTGCAGATACGCAACTCATCGAACCCGTCCAGCACGTCCAGCTTGGTCAGGGCGAGGCCATCGACGCCGCCGACGCGAACGGCGCGACGCACCAGCACGGCATCGAACCAGCCGCATCGACGCGGACGACCCGTCACCGTGCCGAATTCGTGCCCGCGAACACCCAGCGTCTTGCCGGTCTCGTCGAACAACTCGCTCGGGAACGGACCTTCGCCGACGCGCGTGGAATAGGCCTTGGCAATGCCGAGGACGAAGCCCGCAGCCTTGGGACCGACGCCCGCGCCCGTGCCCGCATTGGACGCAACGGTGTTCGAACTGGTCACGAAAGGATAGGTGCCGTGATCGACGTCCAGCATGACGGCCTGCGCACCTTCGAACAGGATGCGCTTACCGTCACGGCTGTTTTCGTCCAGAATTTCCGAAACTTCGTCCATATACGGCAGCAGCTTCGGCGCCAGTGCCGTCAGATGAGCCAGCAGATCGGCTTTCTCGAAGGTCGGCGCGCCCAGACCCGCCAGCAGCGTGTTGTGGTGCAGCAGCAGTTCGTCGAGCTTCCAGTCCAGCGTCTCCGGCTCGGCCAGATCGCACAGGCGAATGGCGCGACGAGCGACCTTGTCCTCATAGGCCGGGCCGATGCCGCGACCGGTCGTGCCGATCTTGCGGTCGCCACGGGCTTCTTCGCGCGCACGGTCGATGGCACCATGCACCGGCAGGATCAGCGGGCAGTTTTCGGCAATCCGCAATGTCCGGGGCGAGACGTCCAGACCCTGGGCCGAGACGCGCGCGATTTCTGTCAGCAGGGCCTCGGGGTCCACGACCACGCCATTGCCGATCACGCCCATCTTGCCACGCACCAGCCCGGATGGCAGCAGCGACAGCTTGTAGGTCTGATCGCCCACGACCAGCGTGTGGCCTGCGTTATGACCACCCTGGAAACGCACGACGATGTCCGCACGGCTTGCCAGCCAGTCGACGATCTTGCCTTTCCCCTCGTCGCCCCACTGGGCGCCGATGACGGTGACATTGGCCATGACCTGCTCCTTGAAAAGTTCCGCGCGCAGTCGGCGCGGCGTGTCTCGAGTGAAAAAAGTGGGAAGACGACCGCGTTCAGTCGAGCGCGGTCAATGTGCCTTCCTGCAAGACGAAACCGCAACCAAGGCGCCGTGCCTCGGCCACGGGATCTGAAACTGGCGCCAGCGCACCGACGGTCGCATAGCCATCGGCGCGCAGCGTTGCGGCCTGTGCCCGGTCGGCATCGACGGGCACGAACACCCGTTCCCGCCCGGGGCGGGGGGCGGCAACGCGCAGCAGAATATCGGGCCGCAAGGTGACGCCGCAGGCCGGTTCACTGTCGTTGGACAGATAACGGCCACCGCGCCCCAGTTCCTCGCGTCCACCAACGGCATAGATCGTGACGCACACACCGGTATGGTAATGCCAGCCGCGAAATTCCACGGGATCAACGGTCAGGCGAATGCCCGGCACCCGGGCCTCGACCGCAGCAACGGTGGCGGTCAGACGGTCGCTCAATGTGCGGGCAGCGGGCGGCAGATCGGCATCGCGCAGCGCGTCGAGCGCGCGGGCGGCGGGACCGGCGGCGTGCAGCAGTTCGATCAGCACCGGTGCCATCGTGCCGCCATGCTCGGCCACGGCCGCGGCGTCCTTGCGGTCTAGCGCGTGCATCAGCGCGCGGCGGGTTGCCGGATCGAACGGGTGGTCGGCCAGCAGGGCAGGGACCAGCGGCGGCATTGTCAGGTCGAACGACACGCGGCCCGCGCCCAGACGCTCCAGCGCCTCTGCCGCGACGGCGACGATCTCGGCGTCGGCTTCGGGGCTGTCGGGGCCGATCAACTCGATCCCGGCCTGCGAGATCTGGCGCGCGCTTTCGCGGCCCGCACCGCTGACCAGAATGCACGGTCCGGCATAAGACACGCGCAGCGGGCGCGGGGCCTCGGCCAGACGGGTCGAGGCAATGCGCGCGATCTGCGGGGTGATGTCGGGGCGCACGGCCATCATGCGGCGCGTGTCCGGGTCCATCAGGCGGAAAGCCTGTTCCGAGACCGCAGCGCCCGAACCATTCAGCAGGCTGGCCTCGAACTCCATCAGCGGCGGGCGGATACGTTCGTACCCGTGCGCGCCGAAAACGGCCATGATCGCTTCGATGCCGTCCGCTTCAGCTTCGGCCTCCGGCGGCAGGAGGTCGGAAAAGCCTGCGGGCAGCAGGGCCGGGTTCAGGGGGGCATCGTCCATCATCGAGGCCGTCATAGCATTGCCGGGCTTGGGCGTCATGCGTTCAGGCCTTATCCGATGTGGCAAAGCGTGCCCGCACCACGTCATGCGCCCAGTCGAGCCACGGCAGCAGGGCCGCGATATCGGCGCGTTCGACCGTCGCCCCGCCCCAGATTCGCAGACCCGGCGGCGCATCGCGATAGCTGGCGATGTCGTAAGCCACGCCCTCGCCCTCCAGCAGGGTTGCCATCGCTTTGGCGGCTTTTGCCTGCGCTGTGGCGTCGAGGGCGGTAAACCACGGTGCCTTCAGCGTCAGGCAGATCGAGGTGCAGGAGCGTATCGCCGGGTCGGCGGCCAGAAACTGCGCCCAGTCCGACGTCGCAACCCAGGCCTCGATCGTGGCGAGGTTCGAGCGGCTGCGCGCAGCCAGCCCGGCGACCTTGCCTTCGGCCTCGGCCCAGCGGAGACTGTCGAGCGCATCTTCGACGCACAGCATCGACGGCGTGTTGATGGTGTCGCCCTTGAAGATGCCCTCGATCAGGCCCTTGCCGGAGGTCAGGCGGAAAATCTTCGGCAGCGGGCGCGGCGATCCGGCTTCCAGCCGTGCCACGGCGCGCGGCGACAGGGCGAGCATCCCGTGCGCGGCCTCACCCCCCAGCGCCTTCTGCCACGACCACGTCACGACATCGAGCTTGTCCCACGGCAGGTCCATCACGAACGCCGCAGACGTCGCATCGCAGATCACCAGCCCGTCGCGCTCCGCAGGGATGAAGTCGCCACCGGGAATATGCACGCCCGACGTGGTGCCATTCCAGGTCAGGACGACATCGCGTGCAAAATCCAGTTGCGACAGGTCGGGCAGTGCACCGTAAGGCGCATCGATCACGCGCACATCGTTCAGGCCCAGCACGTTGGTCAGGTCATCGGCCCACGTGGCCGAAAAGCTCTCGAACGACAGCACGTCGATGCCGCGGCTGCCGGCCAGCGCCCAGAGGATCATTTCCACCGCACCCGTGTCCGACGCGGGCACGATCCCCAGACGCCAGCCCTCGGGCATGCCCAGCACGTCGGCGGAGCGGTCGATCACCTCGGCCAGTTTCGCGCGGCCTTCGCCCGAACGGTGCGAGCGGCCCAGCAGCGCGTCCGACAGTGCCGCGACACTCCATCCGGGGCGTTTGGCGCATGGGCCGGAGGAAAAATGGGCGCAGGCCGGGCGCAGATCAGGGCGGGGGGGCATCGTCTCGGTGGTCATCGGGGCAGGTTCCGCACACAAGAAAAGCGCGCAGACCATTTGGTTGCGCGCCGGAGCAGCAGACGGGCAGGTCAGGACCGGCTCGCGTGGCAATGCTCGCCACAGGGTCGGCGTGCGATGGCCCTGAGATGGTTTTCAGGAACGTCCGAACGCCGGGGACTTGGTACGAGAGAGGGGACTCGAACCCCTATGCCTTTCGGCGGTCGATTTTGAGTCGACTACGTCTACCGTTCCGTCACTCTCGCCCCGGGCGCTTTCCCTAACAGCAATTGGCGCGCTGCAAAAGAGGGAACACGTCGCAAAATCCGCGAAGATGCGGGTTACAGGCCCAGCATCAACCGGATGTTCTGCAGTGCCGCACCCGACGCGCCCTTGCCCAGATTATCGAGACGCGCGGTCAGAACGGCCTGCCGGTGTCCTTCATGCGCGTGGACGCGCAGTTCCATGATGTCCGTGTCCGCCAGCGTCTCCCCGACGAGTTTCGGCTCGGCATCGCGCACCAGCGCCGTCGCGCTGCCGGCGTATCGTGCGCGCAAGGTCTCATGCAGGTCCGCACCGCGCACATGGCCGCGCAGATCGCCCAGATGCAGCGGAATCGAGACGATCATACCCTGCGCGAAATGGCCGACCGATGGCACGAAGATCGGACGACGGCCCAGACGCGCGTGCAGTTCGATCTCCGGCACGTGCTTGTGTTCCAGACCAAGGCCATAAAGCTCGAACGCCGGGCCGCCTTCGGCAACGTGGCTTTCGATCATCGTGCGTCCACCGCCGCTATAGCCGCTGATGGCGTTGATGGTGACGGGGAAATCCGCACTCATCAGCCCGGCTTCGACCAGCGGGCGCAGCAGCGCGATTGCGCCGGTGGGATAGCAGCCGGGGTTCGAGACGCGGTTCGACGTTGCGATCAGGTCACCCTGATCCGGCGTCATTTCGGCAAAGCCGTAAGCCCAGTCGGGCGCGGTGCGGAAGGCCGTGCTTGCATCCAGCAGGCGGGGCGCGCTCGCACCCATGGATGCAGCCATTGCGGCTGTTTCCAGCGACGCTGCGTCGGGCAGGCACATCACCACCAGATCGGCCTGGCCCATCAGGGCCTGCCGCGCGACAGGGTCCTTGCGGCGCTCGGGGTCGATCGACAGGACCTCGACCGGCAAACTGCGCAGGCGCTCACGAATGCCGAGGCCGGTGGTGCCGGCTTCGCCATCGATGAAGATGCGGGCTTTCGGGGTGGCAATGTCCATGGTCGGGCGTCCTGCGGGTCTGATGCGCCCACAGATAGTCATGTCTGGCCGTATTCACCAGTATCGCAACACCGAAAACCGCATTGTGTCAGCCCTGATAGGACGCAATCTCGATCAGGTTGCCGTCCGGGTCGTGGCAATAAACCGACGTCACCGGCCCCAAAGCACCGAGTCGCGCAACCGGTCCCTCTGAAACCTGCACGCCGCGTTTCGTCAGGTGATCGATGACGTCCTCGCTCGTGACGGCGGTCACGAAGCACAGATCCCCCGAGCCCGGCAGGATTTCGTCAGCGGTTTCCCACCCCTCGGCGTCCAGCGGGCGCAGGTTGATCTTCTGGCCGCCAAATTTCAGGGCCGTACGGTTCTTGCGACCGTATTCCTCGCGCTCCATGCCAAGAACGTGCTGGTACCACGACGCCGAGATTTCGAGATTACGGACGGTGAGAACGATATGGTCCAGTCGATCGACAGTGAAACGCATGCGTGAACTCCGGCAGTGGTCTGACGAGGAACCGTTCAGGTCAGGCCATCATAGAAATCGTTGCCCTTGTCGTCGATGACGATAAAGGCGGGAAAATCCTCGACCTCGATCTTCCAGACCGCTTCCATCCCGAGTTCCGGATATTCCAGCACCTCGACCTTGCGGATGCAGTCCTGCGCCAGGCGGGCCGCCGGGCCGCCCACCGAACCGAGATAGAACCCGCCATATTTCTGGCATGCGTCCTTGACCGCGCGTGAGCGATTGCCCTTGGCGAGCATCACGAATGATCCGCCAGCCGCCTGCAGCATGTCCACGTAGCTGTCCATGCGACCGGCTGTCGTGGGGCCGAATGATCCAGTGGCCATGCCTTCGGGCGTCTTGGCCGGCCCGGCGTAATAGACGGGGTGATCGCGCAGATAGTCCGGCAGACCGTCGCCGCGTTCCAGCCGTTCGCGGAATTTAGCGTGTGCGATGTCGCGCGCCACAACGACCGTTCCGGTCAGCGCGAGACGTGTCTTGACCGGGTATTGCGACAGCAGGGCGCGGATTTCGCTCATGGGCTGGTTGAGGTCGACGCGCACCACCTCGCTTTCCAGATGTGCGTGCGTGGTGTCCGGCAGGAAGCGGGCAGGGTCGGTTTCAAGTTGTTCGAGGAACACGCCGTCTGCCGTGACGCGCGCGCGGATCTGCCTGTCCGCCGAGCATGAAACCCCAAGCCCGACCGGCAGGGATGCGCCGTGGCGCGGCAGACGCACCACGCGGACATCGTGGCAGAAATACTTGCCGCCGAACTGCGCGCCGATGCCCAGGGATTGCGTCAGCTTGTGCACCTCGGCCTCCAGCGCCACGTCGCGGAAAGCGTGCCCGGTTGGCGACCCCTCGGTCGGTAACGAATCGAGCCATTTGGTCGAGGCCAGCTTGACGGTCTTGAGCGTCTGCTCCGCCGAGAGCCCGCCAATGACGATGGCAAGGTGATAGGGCGGGCAGGCGGACGTGCCGAGCGTGCGGATTTTCGTGCCCAGCCATTCCAGCAGCTTGGCCTGCGATGCCAGCAGCGCACGGGTTTCCTGAAACAGGAACGTTTTATTGGCCGAGCCACCGCCCTTGGCGACGAACATCAGGTCCATTTCCTCGGGGTGCACGTTGCCGGGACTGGCCATCACATCGCACTGGATCGGCAGGTTGGTGCCGGTATTGACCTCCTCGAACATGGTCAGGGGGGCCATCTGGGAATAGCGAAGGTTCGTGCGGGTAAAAGTCTGGTAAACGCCGAAGGAGAACGCCTCCTCCTCATTCCCGTCGACCCAGACGCGCTGGCCTTTCTTGCCGAACACGATGGCCGTGCCGGTGTCCTGGCACATTGGCAACACGCCGCCTGCGGCGATGCAGGCGTTCTTCAGCAGGTCGAGCGCGACAAAGCGATCGTTATCCGAGGATTCAGGGTCGCGCAGGATGGCGGCCAACTGTGTCAGATGCGCGGGGCGCAGCAGGTGTGACACGTCGTGGAACGCTTGCGCCGCCAGTTCGGACAGGGCTTCGGGGGCCACATGGACGATCGTCCGGCCCTGATGCGTGCTGGTCGTCACGCCGTCGATCGCCAGCTTCCGGTAGGGGGTTTCGTCGGTGCCGGCGGGGATGACCGGGTCGAAGACGAACGGCTTGAGGCCGGGGGCGGGCTTGGTGGCGACGGTCATGCTGTCCTCCTGCCCCC
>Ga0157365_10000155_pt1 | contig 32323 bp, 26 predicted proteins | sample AttsexASBM3_FD_111478 | JGI IMG/M metagenome (GOLD analysis project Ga0157365, IMG submission 111478) | Fungus gardens microbial communities from leaf cutter ant in Ribeirão Preto, State of São Paulo, Brazil - Atta sexdens ASBM3 | ecosystem: Host-associated > Fungi > Mycelium > Unclassified ...
GCCTTTACGGCACTGTACTTTATAACTGCCAGCGCATCTCGAATCGGTATTTTTGATAAGAAACTTAAGCTGAGCAAGATCGCGCTTTTAAGCGGAGATGTTGAGGCTAGCGAGCAAGAGACGCCATCTTTATTGAATAACTGCCTTGACGAGATCGTGTATTTTTTCACCAAACTTGAGTATAAGGTAGTTATTTTTGAAGATCTTGACAGGTTAGGAACGCCTGAGATTTTCGTTAAGCTGCGTGAAATTAACAAAATAGTTAATAATAATATTGTTGATGGCAATCCGGTCAGGTTTGTTTACGCAGTAAGAGACGATCTATTCCTTGGAGCTGATGCCAGAACTAAATTCTTTGATTTCATTCTCCCTGTCATTCCATTTATGGACAGCAGAAACGCGTTTACCTTATTAAAAAGGAAAATGTCTCTCAACACAACTAACGATAAATATTTAAAAGACATTGCGGCATATATAAATGATATGCGCAGCCTGCAGAATCTGGTCAATGAGTACCATGTATTCAGCAATATCGTTGATAACGGCGAAGATAAAATCAAACTGTTATCGCTGGTGTTTTATAAAAATATCTATGCCTTAGACTATTTTCTCATCGATAAAAAAACCGGGGTTTTATATTCATTTATTCGTGATTATCGCACTCGTAAACTTCACCAAAATTATTTAGACTCTCTAGCGGAAAAATTAGATCTTTTATTAGTTAATATGGATAACCTTAATTCTGAGCCAAGTTATGACCATAAGGGGATTAGAGAGGACATAATATTCAGGTATATACCTAAATTCCATATGGAACGAATTTACTTTGGAACAAAAAATGGATATCACAATTTTAACATTATTCCAACCTTATCTTTAATTGATGATGAAAGCGAATTTCTTGATTTCCTGTCAAGAAGTGACGAACTGTATTTAGGCTATTTTGTGAGTTATAATGCAAATTCACTTTCACCATTCGATATGGCATTGAGAACTCAGCTAAAAGAAGAATACCTGAAACGAAAATCTATCATAGGTAAAGATAAAAACTCAGCTTTTATTGAGTTGCAAATAAAAATCAAAAGAATTAAAGAGGCAATAAAATTAAGAAACACACTTTCACTGAGCGAACTTATTAAAAGTATCGGGCGGGAAAAGTTTTCCGATATTGCACAGATTTACCTTGAGGCGATTAAGAGTCATGACTTCGTCTCTAAGCAGCAGCATCTTGCTTTGTGCACTGACATGCGCAATGGTGGATTAGATGCATTATATTTGCTGATGTCTAATAGCCTGATAATGCAAGACTTCATGGCCTACCGTTCTATTTTCCACGAAGGATCGATGACCGTAAATGATAATGACTTCTTGAAAGCCGTCGGTCAGGATTTGAGCTACGCAACCTCCAACAGTGAATATTTTATCGATGATGAGAACAGGGTCATCAACGAACTGGTTGAACATAACCGTATTTATGCCGATGGCGCGCTTCATCATCAACTCATGTCTCATCTGATTGATAACCCGGATGAACATCTGGCGGGCATGATCGTTTCGCTATTCAGCAAGTCCGATGAACACATCCTTGCTGTTTTTTCTGAGCTTTATAGCCGATTTGGCAAACCCGAAACCTTCGATAAGTTAATCGTTATTGCTCTGCAAAAAAATGGTTATCTTGACAGAATGGTTGCCGTTCTCGCAGGCCAGCCGGGTGTAAAATTCACCAACGATATTGCTATCAGTCTGATAACCTGCGTATCGCCAGAACATGCTCTAGATAAACCGCAATATCGTCAACTTATTCATTCGCTCGGTTGCCGCATCATCTCTCAGCTCACCGAGGAAAATCAGGAAGAGTTCATGCGTCATATACAACAGGCGGATGCATGCTATGACGAGCTGTTCGAACCAATAACGCCAACGGAGCGGTATTGCCTGCAGTTTATTGCGCAAAACAGTCTTTATCAATTAACCAGACACAATGTTGGCATTGCCGTTTCGTGTCTTATTGACAACATAACGCCTGAACAGGCGGAAAGGGAACCCTGGACGCTCGCCTATGAGCATAAACTCAGTGCGGTTTCTGATTACTTCAGTCAAAACATCGATACATTCGTAAGGGATGTATTTATCTACTCCGCTGAGGATGCCGACTGTATCCGCTACGTTCTGACACGCACCTCTCTGAGCGACAATTCCAAAGGCGATATTGTAAGAAAAATGACCTTCTCGTTTGCCGAACTGTCCGGGATATCGGCTAAAGCAGAATTTAGCGAAGACCAGCTGACGATTTCCTATCACGACCTGTTTTACCGATATGACCGCGTCGCACCGGGATGGGGTGCGCTGATAGACTATATCTGTGAAGACTGTAACATGGATATACTGACGGCTTATGTGACAAAGCATGCGCCTGTATTGGGGCAGTCATCCCCGGAAGTTTATGATGGCGATCGCTATGACCTGCTGTATATGAAAATTATCTGCAACGATGACTTGGAAGAACAGGCTTATCAGAGCCTAGTTGCATCGATTGAGATTAACATGCGGGAAATTGATGAGCAGCTTAGCGAGCGTAATTTCTGCACCTTGGTAGCCATGCAGAAATTGGCACTCGACGCAGCCGTGTATGAAAAAATTGCGGAACAATATGCGGTTCAGGATGAAAATATCAGTAATGCCTTCGTCGATTGGTTCAGCCAGTATAAAAATGAGTTTTTGACGCAACCCGAGTTCTATCTAAGAAAAGAAAAAGACGCGCGCTTCTTTAAAGTCATGCTCACAAAAGTCATGACCTACGCGCTTTTTACTGTACAAGAGAGAGCGGACCTGGCGTCACTATTTATTGATTATTTCATTGCGTCTGATATCGCTGACCTCAATTTCCCTAATGATGTTTTGCTGCGGGTGTTTAACAGCACCAGTAATGAAGAATTCAAGGTCATGCTGTTTACGCGATTTATTGTGACAGGCCTGAATAAACATCAGCTAGCCGGTCTTTGTCATCAGTTGGGCGAAGATGAATTGAGGAATGTATTTATTAATCGAACTCAAGCAACAATTGTTGTTGCAAACAGGGAACGTGTGATATCAATTCTTGAGCATCTGCAGGCAGTACACATCATTAAAGGTTTTCAGGAGCGTGAGGGGGGGAAAATCTCCGTCTTTATCGAACCTAATCTGGATGATGAAGATTAGCGATTTAGCCTTTTAAGGCCGGGGCCGGCAGGTCTCTGCCTTTCTTTGTTAATCTGTTAACGAACTTAAATTGTCTCTATATATGTTTGATTCTTTCAGTAATATGTTGCGGAATAGTCCGCCTCTGGCTTAATTAGAACGCCAGACGCAAATGTAACGTTTCTGAAGTAATCGTAAATGTAAATTAGCAAAAAAAATATTTCTAGTGCATAGCTCCTCCAAAACGGTGGAGCTATGCTTGAGTTTTCACGCTATCTCCTAATAAACGACTAGATTCGAAGCTAGTATCCTAAGGCTATGATGAGTTTATTTTTGCCAATATTATCAATATAGTCGGCATACCACTGCATCATCTCCCTACGTCCTTCCAGATACAACGCATGGTTATACGTCCCGCGAATCGCATTCTTATCGACATGAGCAAGCTGGGTTTCAATCCATGCCGTATTGAACCCTTCTTCATGCAAAATCGTACTCATCGTGTGGCGGAAACCATGCCCCGTTACCTTCCCCGTGTATCCAATCCGCTTGAACACCTGATTTATACTCGCTTCGCTCATCGTTTTACGGGGGTCATTCCGTCCTGGAAACACAAGAGGATATTGCCCAGACATCACTTTGAGTTGCTGTACGATTTCCAGCGCTTGGGTAGAGAGGGGCACCAGATGAGGCCGTTTCATCTTCATACGCTCTGCAGGTATTTCCCACACCGCTTTTTCAAGATCAAATTCACTCCAGAAAGCACCTCGAAGCTCACCGGTGCGAACTCCTGTAAGGATCAGCAGACGAGCGGCAAGAACAACCAGCGGACTTCCTGTATAGCCTGAGAGAGCTTTGAAGAAATCAGGTAACTCCTCAACAGTAAGGAAGGGATAATGCTTCGATTCATGCCCTGACATCGCGCTGGTAAGATCCGCAGCCGGATTGTATTCCGCACGACCGGTAACTATGGCGTAGCGAAAGACTTCGCTGCAGCGCTGTCGAACCTTCTTGGCCTTCTCTGTCGCACCACGGCTTTCCATTCGACGCAGCACATTCAGTAGAACTAGCGGTTTGATTTCATTCACCGGGTGCTGGCCGATATAGGGGAAAATATCTTTATTGAAAGCTTCGATAATGTCGGAGGCATAACCTTCTGACCATCGGCTCACCTTCGTTCCGTGCCATTCAAGCGCCACAGCCTGAAATGTATTATTGAGCTGCACATCGCGAACCAGCTTTTCTTCTTTCTTTGCGAAAGACGGATCGATACCCTCGGCCAGCTTTTTCTTGGCTTCATCACGTAGTGCCCTCGCTTGTGCGAGAGACACTGCTGGATAAACACCAAAAGCCATACGCTTCTCTTTTCCATTGAAGCGATATTTCATTCGCCAGTATCGAGAACCAGAGGGAACGACTTCAAGATACAAACCAGCACCATCTGCCAGCTTATAGGCTTTCTCTCTGGGTTTAGCTGCATCTACCTGCCGCGCATTTAGCTTCATTGGGGGCATCTCCCTGGACCGAACACAGAATGCCCCCACTTATGCCCCCAACTATAACTTGATTCCGGTTGAGTCCAGTTGATAACAGGAGATAAGATACGGGCTTGAAGCCGCAGTATACGGGCTTTAAGTTGATTTCGGTAGACTTGGGAAGAGTTTGAAATGGTGCCGATAATAGGAGTCGAACCTACGACCTTCGCATTACGAATGCGCTGCTCTACCAACTGAGCTATATCGGCCCTGAGGAAGGGTGTGCGTGAGCACGGGGTAAAAGGTTATGTAAAAGCGGGTGATACGTCAATGCCCTTGCGATTCAAGCGGCGATTTTTGCATCACCCGGCCCTCAGTTAAGCACGAATCGTATCGTCGCCGTAGCCGATCCACTTGTACGTGGTCAGCGCTTCGAGGCCCATCGGGCCGCGGGCGTGCAGCTTCTGGGTGCTCACAGCCACTTCGGCGCCGAGGCCAAACTGCGCGCCGTCGGTAAAGCGCGTCGAGGCGTTCACGTACACCGCCGACGAATCCACTTCATTCACGAAACGGTCGGCGTGGCGCAGCGTGCGGGTAAGAATGGCGTCCGAATGCTGGGTGCCGTGCGCGCGAATATGCGCGATGGCCCCGTCAATATCCGCCACCAGCTTCACGTTGAGATCGAGCGACAGCCATTCGTCGTCAAGCTCTTCTGCCTTCACCGCCACCACGTTCGCCGGGCCGCCGGCAAGCAGCGCCAGCGCGCGCTCGTCAGCATGCAGCGTTACGCCGCGCGCGTGCATCGCCTGGCTGAGTTCCGGCAGAAAACGCTCGGCGATGGCCTCATGCACCAGCAGCGTCTCCACCGTGTTACAGGTGCTCGGGCGCTGGGTCTTGGCATTGGTGATGATGTTGAGCGCGGGCGCGAACTCGGCGCTTTCATCAACGAAAATATGACATACGCCGATGCCGCCGGTAATGACCGGAATGGTCGACTGCTCACGGCAGAGCTTGTGCAGCCCTGCCCCGCCGCGCGGGATCAGCATGTCGATGTATTTGTCCATGCGCAGCATCTCGTTCACAAGCGCGCGATCCGGGCTCTCAATGGCCTGCACGGCGGCGGCGGGCAGCCCGCACTCTTCAAGCGCTCTCTGAATCACTTTTACGGTCGCCGCGTTGGTACGCCAGGTTTCTTTGCCGCCTCTGAGAATGGCCGCGTTGCCGGTTTTCAGGCACAGCGAGGCGACGTCCACCGTCACGTTCGGGCGCGCTTCATAAATCACACCTACCACGCCGAGCGGCACGCGACGACGCTCAATGCGCAGGCCGCTTTCCAGCAGACCGCCGTCGATGACCTGCCCAACCGGATCGGCCAGGTGACAGACCTGACGCACATCGCTCGCAATGGCGTGCAGGCGCTGCGGGTTGAGCGCCAGGCGGTCTAACAGCGCGTCGCTCAGCCCGTTGCGGCGCGCTTCCAGTAAATCCTGCTCGTTAGCGAGCAAAATCTCTTCAGCGTTCGCTTCTAAATAGTCGGCGATTTTCTCCAGCACGCGGTTTTTCTCGCGCGAGGAGAGCAGCGCCATCTGATATGAGGCGGCTTTGGCCGCCTGGCCCATCTGCTCCAGCATGGCAGGCTCCTTATTGGGTGATCATGTCGTCGCGGTGAACGGCCACCGGGCCATATTCATAACCGAGAATGGCGTCAATCTGCTGCGAGTGGTGCCCGGCGATGCGGCGTAGCGCGTCGCTGTTGTAGCGCGTGACGCCGTGGGCGATGTCGCGCCCTTCCAGATTGCGGATGCGGATAACTTCACCGCGCGAAAAGTTGCCAGTGACGCTTTTGATGCCTTTGGGCAGCAGCGAGCTGCCGCGTTCCATAATGGCGGCCTGCGCGCCCTCGTCGACGGTGATTTCGCCAGCGGGCGGCGCGCCGAAGATCCAGCGTTTGCGGTTCTCAAGCGGCGTCTGCTGCGGGTGAAAGCGCGTGCCGACCGGCAGCCCTTCGATAACGTCGTTAATCACGCCAGGCTTGCTGCCTGCGGCGATCACGGTCTCGATGCCCGCGCGGCCCGCGACATCCGCCGCCTGAAGCTTGGTGCCCATGCCGCCGGTGCCGAGCCCGGAGACGCTGTCGCCCGCAATCGCGCGCAGGGTGTCGTCGATGCCGTAGACATCCTGAATCAGCTCGGCCTGCGGGTTGTTGCGCGGGTCGGCGGTGAAGAGGCCCTGCTGGTCGGTCAGCAGCAGCAGTTTATCGGCACCGGCGAGAATGGCCGCCAGGGCCGAGAGGTTGTCGTTGTCGCCCACTTTGATTTCCGCCGTGGCGACCGCGTCGTTTTCGTTGATGACCGGCACGATGCGGTTATCGAGCAGCGCGGTGAGCGTGTCGCGGGCGTTCAGGAAGCGCTCGCGATCTTCCATATCCGCGCGGGTCAGCAGCATCTGCCCTACATGGATGCCGTAAATCGAGAAAAGCTGCTCCCAGAGCTGAATAAGGCGGCTCTGCCCGACCGCCGCCAGCAGCTGCTTGGAGGCGATGGTCGCCGGGAGTTCCGGGTAGCCGAGGTGTTCGCGCCCGGCGGCAATGGCCCCGGACGTGACAATCACAATACGATGCCCGGCCGCGTGCTGCTGCGCGCACTGGCGCACCAGTTCGACAATATGGGCGCGATTGAGGCGACGCGAGCCGCCGGTCAGGACGCTGGTCCCCAGTTTCACCACCAGGGTCTGGCTGTTACTCATGATGTTTTGCCGTATCAACGAAATTGGAAAAATTAAACCCAAAATGACGTTGTAACAGGAGAGCGCGCCCTTGCCAACTCCCGGCCCGAAAAACCGCACGGCGCGCAGACGAACCGGCAAGCATAGCGGCGCTGTTTGATATTTTTATTACAGTTTACGAAAAATATATCTTTTTAAAATTTATCTTACTTTGTCATATTTTTTTCATATCTGACCGTTAAAACCCATCTTGTTTTTTCACAGGTCTTTGACCCGCGAATTTTAGCGCGTAAATAATGATTGGGATTAATGATGAAAAAGAGCACTCTGGCATTAGTGGTGATGGGTATTGTTGCGTCTTCTGCTGTTCAGGCCGCAGAGGTGTTTAATAAGGACGGCAATAAAGTCAATATTTATGGCCGTGTAAAAGCCATGCATTATATGAGCGACGACGCGGGCAACGACGGCGATAAAACTTACGCACGTCTGGGCTTTAAAGGCGAAACGCAGGTCAACAGCGACCTGACCGGTTACGGCCAGTGGGAATATGAAATCGCCGGTAACCGCGCAGAGAACGACGGCTCGCAGAAAACCCGTCTGGCGTTCGCCGGTCTGAAAGTGAAAGATTTCGGCTCACTGGATTACGGCCGCAACCTGGGCGCGCTGTATGACGTGGAAGCCTGGACCGATATGTTCCCGGAATTCGGCGGTGACTCCTCCGCGAAAACCGATAACTTCATGACCAAACGCACAACCGGCGTCGCGACCTACCGCAACACCGATTTCTTCGGCGCTATCGACGGCCTGAACATGACCCTGCAATACCAGGGCAAAAACGAGCGCTCTGATTACTCCACCGCGAACGGCGACGGCTTCGGCACCGCGCTGACCTATGATTTCGGCGGCAGCGATTTCGTGCTGGGCGGCGCGTACACCACCTCTGACCGCACCAACGTGCAGGAGCTGAAAGCGCTGGGCGGCGGCGAGCGCGCGGATGCCTGGGCCGCTGGCGCGAAATATGACGCCAACAACCTGTACCTTGCGGTGATGTACTCTGAAACCCGCAACATGACCCCGATTAAAGGCGCTGACGCCGCCGATCAGGGCTTTGCCAACAAAACCCAGAACTTCGAAGCCGTGGTGCAGTATCAGTTCGACTTCGGCCTGCGTCCGTCCCTGGGCTACGTGATGCAGAAAGGCAAAGATATCGAAAACGGTATCGGCGACCAGGATCTGGTGAATTATGTTGATGTGGGCGCGACTTACTACTTCAACAAAAATATGTCCGCGTTTGTGGATTATAAAATCAACCAGATCGATGAAGATGACGTTACCCGTCGCCTGAAAATCTCTACCGACGATATCGTTGCTGTCGGCCTGAATTATCAGTTCTGATTGACCGCAGGCGCGGAAATACGCCGCGCCTGAATACCACCTGTGGCTACTAAAAAAATAACCCCGCCGAAGCGGGGTTATTTTTTACTCTGGTTTAAGCATTAACTGAAATGCGGCTTATGCAGAAAGCTTAAGGTTTTCTGTCACCGGCTCCAGTTTTAAATCCATCGAAGCGAGCAGCGCACGCAATCTTTCATGGAAGTCACGCAGCGTTTTCTCAAGCTTCTCTTTGACTTCGGCGTCTTTGATAGGGGTGGCATTCCAGTCGCCCTCTTTATCAAACAGGCCAAACTGCCAGGTGTAGGTAAAACGATCTTCCTCTGCTTCCAGCTCCATCCACCAGCCCCAGAATTCACGTTTCTCCGGCGCGGGTTTGACGTTGACGCAAACCGCCAGGCAGTCAAAGAAAAAGCGGTTGCCTTCGCACTGCCCTTCACGAATATAAGGGCCAAGGGCAGTGAATTTCTTAATCATCCTGCTTTTCGGGTGTCCACTCGGTAACGTCATTGCGATCTCCTTTTGTGAAGCCACTGTTTTACCAAACCAATGGAAATTAGCAAATCATTAACGCAATTTATGGTTTACCCACCCGGAAATCTCATGCAGCGCCTTATCGAAGTTGCTGTACACGGGCGAAGTGGGGATCTCCAGCAGTTTACCCGCGACAGATGACGAGGCGATTAAACGCGCCTCCTCTTCCGGGCTGAACGGATCGTTTTTCCAGAAGCCCGCCAGCATCGGCGTCGGGCAACGGCGGCCGAGCAGCCCCTGTGTTTTCAGCGAATAGCGGTTGAGCTCGACGCGCAGCGCGTTGTCCGAGGCGTCATACATGCCAAGACGACTTGCCAGCACATCCATATACATCTCCGGCACCCGATCCTGCTGCGTCGGATCGCTAAAGAGCTGATGCACCATCGGGCCGAGACACGCCACCGCTTTAAGGCGCGGCGCCTCAAGATACGCCAGCCGCACTGCCACGTTCGCCCCGAAGCGGAACCCGAACGCCGCCACGCGGGTGTGATCGACCCACGGCAGCGTCGGCAGCGCCTGCAACACATGCTGATGCAGCAGGCTGGAGTCCTGCGTGAGCGTCCATTTCGCCGACGCGCCGACGGACGGCATATCGATGGTCAGCATCGCGATGCCGAGGGGCGCGAAGTAGCGCTCGAAGAGATTAAAGTAGTCGCTTTGCAGGGAATCGAGCCCGCCGCAAATCAGCACGGTCGGGAACGGCCCCTGCCCGCCTTTGGGCAGATGCAAAAAGCCGTTGATGGACGCGCCGCCAGGAATCGCGAACGTCAGCTCGCGCAGTTCGCCGGAAAGGCGCGTGGCCGCTTCTTCATAGGCGCGATTGGCGAGCGCCTGCGCCTGCTCGGCGAGCACGTCGCCTTTGAGGTGCGGATAGGCGGCGATACTGTAAAGCGTGGAGGCCATCAGCCACGCCTTGCCGATAGCCTGTTCGTCCGTTTCCTGGCCCGCACGCTGCTGCCATGTCATGGCCTGCTTCGACCATTCGTAGTTCCAGTTGCCGCCGCGATAGCCGACGACCGTGTCGTACAGGGCGGGATCGGTGCGTTCGGCGTCGCTTAATACAATGCGCGACTGCACCTCAAGGATTTCCAGCGGATCAACGCCGCGCCAGACCCACATCAGGCGGTTTATCATGCGATACCAGTGCGGCACCGTTTTACCGTCCAGCGTCGACTGAATATCCGGAGGCGGGGCATGCTGAAGACGACGCACCAGCGTCGAGGTTTCGGGGTGTTTAAACCGTGGCTTAAACAGGGTTTCGCTCAGGTTTGCCTGCGACATGCTCTGCCTCCGTGAAAACGTCACAAAGTTTGATTGTACTCGCAGGCGATGCCTAAAAACAAAAACGCCCGGCAGTGCCGGGCGTAAAGATGCGTAAGGACGGGATTAACGGCCAGACAGCGGCGGTACGAAGACCACGCCCATGTCCCACGGCTGCTCGATCCAGGTGTCCTGCGGGATGTCGATGACGTAGTCATCCACCAGCGGCTGACCTGCCGGTTTTGCGAAAATAGTGACGAAACGGGCTTTCGGGTACATTTCGCGGATAGCTACCGCCGTGCCGCCGGTATCCACCAGATCGTCCACCACGATAAAGCCTTCGCCATCGCCTTCCGCGCGTTTGATAACCTTCAGTTCGCGCTGGTTGTCATGGTCGTAGCTGGAGATACAGACGGTATCGACGTGACGGATACCCAGTTCTCGCGCCAGCAGGGCGCCCGGCACCAGACCGCCGCGGCTGACGGCAATAATGCCTTTCCACTGCTCGGCCGGCAGCAGGCGGCTCGCCAGCTTGCGTGCGTGGATCTGTAACATATCCCAGGTGACAACGTATTTTTCGCTCATGTGAAGTGTCCCGGCCAGTTTAAAAAACGGCTTAAAAAGTGTTCAGGGGGAAAATAGGTTGCGCGAGATTATAGAGATCTGAGCCGCTAAAAACCAGTGCCATGCGGCACGGGCCGTGGTTTTTGCTCGCTTTGGTCTGCACGGCATAAAAGAAAGTGGTATTCTCGGACGATTGCCCAGGCCCGTCTTGCGGCACATCACAACGATAACCCAGAGGCCCGTTCGCCGCATTGCAGCGGGCTCAGTCAAGGAGACTTAACGTGTCTGAACTGTCTCAACTCTCCCCTCAACCGCTGTGGGATATTTTCGCGAAAATCTGCTCCATTCCTCATCCGTCCTACCATGAAGAACAACTCGCCGAACACATCATGGGCTGGGCGAAGGAAAAAGGCCTGTTCGCCGAGCGCGACCAGGTAGGCAATATTTTACTTCGCAAACCGGCGACCGCCGGTATGGAAAACCGCAAGCCGGTCGTGCTGCAGGCGCACCTGGATATGGTGCCGCAGAAAAATAACGACACCGTTCATGACTTCACGAAAGATCCTATCCAGCCATACATCGACGGCGAGTGGGTGAAAGCTCGCGGCACTACGCTTGGCGCGGACAACGGCATCGGCATGGCCTCCGCGCTGGCGGTGCTGGCGGATGATACTGTTCAGCACGGCCCGCTGGAAGTGCTGCTGACCATGACCGAAGAAGCCGGGATGGACGGCGCGTTCGGTCTGCAAGCGGGCTGGCTGCAGGCGGATATCCTGATCAACACCGATTCCGAAGAAGAAGGCGAAATCTACATGGGTTGCGCCGGCGGCATCGATTTTATCTCCACGCTAAAACTTTCCCGCGAGGCGATCCCGGCGGGTTTCGAGACGTTTAAACTGACGCTCAAAGGTCTGAAAGGCGGCCACTCCGGCGGCGATGTCCACCTGGGCCTCGGCAACGCCAATAAACTGCTGGCCCGTTTCCTGTTCGCGCATGCGCAGGACCTGGATTTGCGCCTGGTGGATTTCAACGGCGGTACGCTGCGTAACGCCATCCCGCGCGAAGCGTTCGCAACCGTCGCGGTGCCTGCCGCCAAAGCGGGCGAGCTGAAAGCGCTGGCGGATACCTTCCTCGCCATTGTTAAAAACGAGCTGTCTGTTAAAGAGAAGAACATTACCGTTCTGCTGGAAGCGGCGACGACCGATAAAGCCGCGCTGACCGCGCAGAGCCGCGATACCTTTGTCGCGCTGCTGAACGCGATGCCGAACGGCGTTATCCGCAATTCTGACGTCGCGAAAGGCGTGGTGGAAACCTCCCTGAACGTGGGCGTGGTGACCATGAACGACGAGCAGGCGGAAATCATCTGCCTGATCCGCTCGCTCATCGACAGCGGTAAAGATTACGTGGTGGGCATGCTGGAATCGCTCGGTAAGCTTGCGGGCGCGCAGACCGTCGCCAAAGGCAGCTATCCGGGCTGGCAGCCGGACGCCAGTTCGCCGGTGATGCACCTGGTGCGCGAAACCTACCAGCGTCTGTTTAACAAAACGCCGAACATTCAGGTCATCCACGCCGGTCTGGAATGCGGTCTGTTCAAAAAACCGTACCCGCAGATGGATATGGTTTCCATCGGGCCAACCATTACCGGACCGCACTCACCGGATGAGCAGGTGCATATCGAGAGCGTGGGCCAGTACTGGACCCTGCTGACCGAGCTGCTGAAAGCGATCCCGGTGAAATAAACATTTATGCAGAATAAAGGCGGCCCCGAGGCCGCCTTTTTTATTTGTGCGGTGGCGGGTGCGCTACGCTTACCCGCCCTACGTCCTGGAAAGTTAACGTTCTCCAGAGTGGGTAAGCGCAGCGCACCCATCGGCACACACGCCTCCCCCCATAATCCACGCCCGCCTCACATCATCGTGGCACTTATTTCACCGGCGTGAAATCCATTCCCTTAAAACAACGCGTGGGGTTGCCGCGCGCAATCTGATGATGAAATAACCGCCGCTGCGCTTTTTGTCCGGCGATGTGCGCTTCACGCTGCGCCTCGAGCTTATGGGCAATCAACAGGGTCGCCAGCTTTTTATTGGCGTGCTGACTGCGCTCTGACTGCACCTTCACGCTGATGCCGCTTGCAACATGAGTTGCGCGTATCGCCGAGTCGGTTTTATTGACGTGCTGTCCACCAGGCCCGGATGCGCGCAACGCCTCAAAACGGATATCGCCTGCCGGCAGCTCGCGGACCGGTGCAAAGCACGCCGCGCCGATAAACCAGTTTTTACGGGGATGTCGCGGACGATAAGGGCTTTCACATATCCATTGCAGGGTGCCGCACCAGCGCTGCGCCAGCGGCGGCGCGCCTTCGCCGTCAAGGGAAACCAGCACCGAGCGCAGCGTACCGTCGCGCGGCCCCCGCTCTTCTTCGGTTACCGAAAGCGCGACGCCCGCCCGCGCCGCCTCTTTGCGCAGTACCTCCAGCGCCTTGCTCACCGCCAGACAACATTCGTCCGGCCCCTGCGCGGCAGAGAGTTGCAATAACATCATTCGCTGCGTTCTCCGCTGGTTTTTAACGTCAGCACGGGTTTGAGGCGCGCCAGCGGCTTCACCAGCCCCGCTCCCGTCAGGCACTGCATGACGCTCTCTATCGATTTATACGCCTGCGGCGCTTCTTCGTAGATAAGCTGACGGTCGCGGCAAATGACGCGGCTGCCAAAGGCCGTGCGGGAGAGCTGCGCCGGGCTGAATTTTCCGGAAAGCCGCCCTTTGCACTCGGTTCGCATCCATTTGCGGCCCGCGCCGTGCGCCAGCGAATCCAGCGCCTCGCGGCTGCCCGTCGGCTGTACCAGATAACTGTAATCGCCGCGTGAGCCAGGAATGACGACCGGGCCGAGATCCGCAGGCGTCGCGCCTTTACGGTGCAGCCAGCCCTGCGTTTCGCCCCAGGTATAGGGCGCAAGCAGGTTATGGTTTATATCCAGCACCGGCTCGCCGGTCTCTTTAATGTGCTCAAGCAGACGACGGGCGATCAGCGCGCGGTTCGCCACGGCGAAATCGAGCGCCTGCTGATGCTGCGCCAGATAGTCGTTCGCCGCCTCGCTGCCCGCCTCCAGGCCGTCATGGGAGAAGCGTTCAACGTGGGCGCGCAGGATCTGTTGGCCGAAGCCACGTGAGCCGCTGTGCGCCAGTAAGAGAAGCTGCGCCGGACGAATGCCGAGCGCGTCAATCGCCCCGGCGTCATAAACGCTGTCGATGTGTTGCAGCTCCACAAAGTGGTTGCCGCCGCCGACCGAGCCGAGCGACGCCGCATACGGATGGGCCGCAAGCGCTGGCGGCAGCGTCTCTTCCAGCCATTCAGCCGATGCGATATCGCTGTAGCTCTGTAAGCGCTTTTCGAGCTTGTCGAGGTTGAGCTTGCGGCTCAGCAGAGAAGTTTGCCACAGCGCCATGCCGCAGCCGATGTCGTTACCCACGAGCGCCGGGTAAAAACGATTAACGGAGAAAAACGCCGCGCCGATGGGGTAACCGCGCCCCGGATGCAGGTCCGGCATGCCGACAACGCGGGTCATACCCGCAAGCCTGGCGGTGGTTAGCAGTTGTTGTGTAGCGGCGCTTTCAATCCAGAGGTCATCCGACGCCAGATAAGCGACAGCGTCAGACAGGGGACGAATAAAATTGCCCATATACCAATCCAAAATGTAGAAAAAAATAAGGATGTGGCAGACGTAAACCCGGGCAATGAAAAAAGGGGAATTATTCCTGGGTCAGTCTGCAAAGCGTAATCAGCGTGGTGTAAGTCATGATGAGCCTCCTTTGCAGATGAAAAAGAATGGGGAAATAACGGGCGGCATCATAACCAGACCGGAACCGTCGTACAACCTCCGCAGGCGATAAAGGGCGGGTAACTATCAGTTCCGGTAGGGTGCGCTTTGGAATGGAACCGTGGAATGGCGGGTTCGTGTTGGGATGAAGGTTGCGTTTTGGGGATGGCGGGTGCGCTACGCTTACCCGTCCTACCTCCTGGAAAGTTAACGTTCTCCAGGGTGGGTAAGCGCAGCGCCCCACCGGTCCGGCAGGAAAAAGCTTACAGTCCCAGCACCAGCTGGCGTTCGAGCTGCGGATCCAGCAGCGTCACGTGCAGCCCCACCAGCCGCACGCCGCGCCCGGCGCGTCGCTCATCCCAGGTTTTTTTGGCGGTCGCGATCAGGTCGTCTTTATTGAGGCGCGGCCAGACGTGTTCCTGGGTCGTCAGCTGAAAATCGTTAAACTTGAGTTTGACGCCCTGCCGCGCGATGCGCAGGTCGGGTTTAACCTTCGCGAGCCGCAGTTCCAGCTCCGGGTACAGGCGCTCAATGATCGCCTCGCACTCGGCCCAGTCGTGAATATCTTCCGCGAGCGTGCGCTCCACGCCCACCGATTTACGCTGTCTGTCGCTGCTTATCTCGCGGTCGTCGATTCCCTGGCTGCGCTCCCACAGCACCCGTCCGAACTTGCCAAAGCGCTTAAGCAGCGCGGCGAGATCGCTTTTTTGCACATCCTCACAGGTACGCAGACCGAGGCTCTCAAGCTTTGCCGCCGTCACCTTGCCGACACCAGGGATCTTGCCAAGCGGCAGCGTGCGTAAAAACGCAGGCACTTCCTCAGGCGTTATCACATATTGTCCGTTGGGCTTGTTGAGATCGGAGGCTATCTTGGCGAGGAATTTTATGGGCGCCACGCCCGCCGACGCGGTGAGCTGTAATTCATTAAATATCGTCTGGCGGATTTCGCGCGCCATCAGCGTGGCCGAGCCGTAACAGTGCGGACTGTCGGTGACGTCCAGATACGCCTCGTCGAGCGAGAGCGGTTCAATCAGCGGAGTGTAACGCGAGAAGATGTCACGGATGTGCGCGGAGGCTTCTTTATAGGCGTCAAAGCGGCCGGGCAGGAGCGTGAGGTGCGGGCAGAGCTTGAGCGCCATGCCGGTCGGCATCGCGCTGCGCACGCCATATTTACGCGCCGGGTAGTTAGCGGTACTGATCACACCGCGGCGTTCGCGGCTGCCGCCAATGGCGAGAGGAATATCGCGCAGGGCCGGATTATCGCGCATCTCAACCGCCGCGAAAAAGCAGTCCATATCGACATGAATGATTTTGCGCATACCCCGGCCTCACACTGTATGTGTATACAGTCTGGCAAAAAAGCGACGCTGCGGCAACCTTCCTTATTTCCGCCTGATTGAGTAAATTCAATGCGGCGCGAGCAAGTTAAGCAGAACTTAATTGTAAACGCAGTAGCCAGCGCTTGCGAAAAATAACAGCGGTGCTAATGTGAGCGCTCCCGAACCAGAATAGTCTTATTTTGGATCCCTTCGCCGTTCCGGCATTGGTCTTGGCTTTATCAAGGAAACAAGCAGTATGCGTAAACTCGCATTGTTAATCGCAATGCTTCTGGTGTCGTGCTTTTCATGGGCCAGTACAGTCAGCAGCGACAGCGTTACCCCGATAAAAAAAGAATTAAAACAGCAGTTAATGGGTTCCCCGGTTTATATCCAGATCTTTAAGGAAGAGCGCACGCTTGAGCTGTACGTCAAGATGGGCGAGCAGTATCAGTTACTGGATAGCTACCGCATCTGCAACTATTCCGGCGGTCTTGGGCCGAAACGCCGTCAGGGCGATTTCAAAAGCCCGGAAGGTTTTTATAGCGTGCAGCGCGGCCAGCTCAAACCCGACAGCCGTTTTTATAAAGCGATTAATATCGGTTTTCCGAACGCCTTTGACCGCGCTAATGGCTATGAAGGGAAATATCTGATGATCCACGGCGCCTGCGTTTCCGTGGGTTGCTATGCGATGACCGATAAAAATATCGATGAGATTTTCCAGTTCGTCACCGGCGCGCTGGTATTTGGCCAGCCGAACGTCCAGGTCAGCATCTATCCGTTCCGCATGACCGACGCCAACATGGAGCGTCACAAGTATTCGTACTTCATCGGGTTCTGGAAACAGCTGAAACCGGGGTATGACTACTTTATGACGACCCATCAGCCGCCGGTGGTCTCGGTGGTGAATGGCAACTACGTGGTCAGCAAACCGCTCAACAGCAGCGTGGTGCACCCGCAGCTGGCGTCAAACTACGCGCTCCCCGAGACAAAATAACGCCCACTCGCCTGGCATGATTTTGTGCCAGGTTTCATTGCCCGTCAGCGGCTGCGTGGCAATCACTGTGACCACATCATTGGGTGTGGTCTCCTCCTGAAAATCAATTTCCACATCCTGATCGAGCAGTTTGGCGACGCCAAACGGCGCGCGGCGCGTTATCCAGAAGAGATTAGTGGAGCAGAACGCCATCACGTAGCGCCCGTCGGAGAGCAGCATATTAAAGACGCCCTTCTCACGCAGTTCGCCCGCGAGCTCCGCAATATACCGAAAGACCGCCGTCATATTGCCCGGCGTGCGCGGGTAGCGTGTGGTAAGCTTGTGCAGCAGCCAGCAAAAGGCTTTTTCGCTGTCGGTTTCGCCAATCGGGCGAAACGGGCCGGTGTCGAGCGACCGGTAACCGGTAAGCTGGCCATTATGGGCGTAAGTCCAGTTGCGGCCCCAGAGTTCGCGGGTAAACGGATGGGTGTTTTCCAGCGCCACTTCGCCGCGGTTCGCCTGACGAATATGCGCCACCACCGAGCAGGATTTAATAGGGTAATCCTGCACCAGCTTTGCGATAGGTGAGTTGTAGCTCGGCTGTGGGTCTTTAAACGTGCGACAGCCTTTGCCTTCATAGAAGGTGATGCCCCAGCCGTCTTTATGCGGCCCGGTTCCCCCGCCCCGCTGTACGAGGCCGGTAAAGCTAAAGCAGATATCGGTCGGCACGTTGGCGCTCATCCCGAGCAGTTCGCACATGATTCACCTCGTCACACGCCGCCTTCCTGACAGAAGGCGTCACTGGGGCAGCCGGACGAGCGACGCGCGCCCGTCCCGGCACAACAGCCTTATCAGGCTTTTACCATCTCTTTTTCAATCAGCTGGATCAGGATGTGGATCACTTTGATGTGAATTTCCTGGATACGGTCAGCATAGCCGAAATGCGGCACGCGGATTTCCACATCGGCGGTGCCCGCCATTTTGCCGCCGTCTTTGCCGGTGAGCGTGATGACTTTCATGCCCTTCTCACGCGCGGCCTCGATGGCTTTAATAACGTTGCCGGAGTTGCCGGACGTAGAGATGCCGAGCAGCACGTCGCCCTCACGGCCTACCGCTTCAACATAGCGGGAGAAGATGTGGTCGTAACCGAAATCGTTGCCGACGCAGGAGATGTGGCTGACGTCGGAAATCGCGATCGCCGGATAGCCCGGACGGTTTTCACGGTAGCGCCCCGTCAGCTCTTCGGCGAAGTGCATCGCGTCGCAGTGCGAACCGCCGTTGCCGCAGGAGAGCACTTTGCCGCCCGCTTTGAAGCTGTCCGCCAGCAACACCGCCGCACGCTGGATAGCGTGGATATTGGCTTCATCTTTCAGAAAGTTAGCCAGCGTTTCGGCAGCTTCGTTCAGCTCGTTACGAATCAGATCCTGGTACATGAGGGATATCCTTCAGCATTAAAAAGTAACCGTATGCAGTGTAACGGATAGCGCCGGGAGCGAGAAGCGCTACGCCGCGGCCTGCGTGCAGGTTTTGCGTTTACGTGCGGCAACAATGTGAGCCAGGTTGTAATTATTTTGTGAACGCATTGCTAAAAAAAGCAACATCCTCTACAACCATATCATCACAAGTGGTCAGACCTCCTACAAGCAAGGGAGCTTTTCTTTATGATGATCTTGAGTATCGTTGCCACCCTCGTACTTATCGGTGCGCTGTTTTATCACCGCGTCAGCCTGACGCTCAGCAGCCTGATCCTGCTGGCCTGGACCGCAGCCCTGGGCGCCGTTGGCCTCTGGTCGCTGTGGCTACTGGTGCCGCTGGCTATCATTCTGGTTCCCTTTAACGTCACGCCAATGCGTAAATCGCTTATCTCGGCACCGGTGTTCCGCGGCTTCCGTAAGGTGATGCCGCCGATGTCGCGCACCGAGAAAGAGGCGATCGACGCCGGTACCACCTGGTGGGAAGGCGATCTGTTTCGCGGCAACCCGGACTGGCAAAAGCTGCATAACTACCCGCAGCCGAAGCTGACCGCCGAAGAGCAGGCGTTCCTCGACGGCCCGGTGGAAGAAGCGTGCCGCATGGCCAATGACTTCCAGATAACCCATGAAATGGCGGATCTGCCGCCGGAGCTATGGGCGTACCTGAAAGAACATCGCTTCTTCGCGATGATCATTAAAAAAGAGTACGGCGGTCTGGAATTCTCGGCATATGCGCAGTCTCGCGTGCTGCAAAAACTCTCCGGCGTCTCGGGTATTCTCGCGATTACCGTCGGCGTGCCGAACTCGCTCGGCCCTGGCGAACTGCTGCAACACTACGGTACCGAAGCGCAGAAGAACCATTATCTGCCGCGCCTGGCGCGCGGGCTGGAAATCCCCTGCTTCGCGCTCACCAGCCCCGAAGCAGGCTCTGATGCAGGCGCTATCCCGGATACCGGCGTGGTCTGCATGGGTGAATGGCAGGGCGAGCAGGTGCTCGGCATGCGCCTCACCTGGAACAAGCGCTACATTACGCTTGCGCCTATCGCTACCGTGCTGGGACTCGCGTTTAAACTCTCCGACCCGGATCGTCTGCTGGGCGGCGAGCAGGAGCTCGGCATTACCTGTGCGCTGATCCCGACCAACACGCCGGGCGTGGAAATCGGTAAGCGTCACTTCCCGCTCAACGTGCCGTTCCAGAACGGCCCGACGCGCGGCAAAGATATCTTCGTGCCGATCGATTACATCATCGGTGGCCCGAAAATGGCCGGTCAGGGCTGGCGTATGCTGGTGGAATGTCTGTCGGTGGGTCGCGGCATTACGCTGCCGTCTAACTCAACCGGCGGCCTGAAATCGGTGGCGCTGGCGACCGGTGCTTATGCCCATATCCGCCGTCAGTTCAAAATCTCTATCGGTAAAATGGAAGGGATCGAAGAGCCGCTGGCGCGTATTGCGGGTAACGCCTATGTAATGGACGCGGCGGCGTCGCTTATCACCTACGGCATTATGCTCGGTGAAAAACCGGCGGTGCTGTCGGCGATTGTGAAATATCACTGTACCCACCGTGGTCAGCAGTCGATTATCGATGCGATGGATATCGCAGGCGGTAAAGGCATTATGCTCGGCGAGGGCAACTTCCTGGCCCGTGCTTACCAGGGCGCGCCTATCGCGATCACCGTGGAAGGCGCCAACATTCTGACCCGCAGCATGATGATCTTCGGCCAGGGCGCGATCCGCTGCCATCCGTATGTGCTTGAAGAGATGGCGGCAGCGCAGAATAACGACGTTAACGCGTTCGATAAACTGCTGTTCCGCCATATCGGCCATGTCGGCAGCAACCTGGTGCGCAGCTTCTGGCTCGGCCTGACCAACGGCCTGACCAGCAGCAGCCCGACCCGCGACGCCACGCGCCGCTACTATCAGCATATCAACCGCCTGAGCGCCAGCCTGGCGCTGCTCTCCGACGTCTCAATGGCGGTGCTGGGCGGCAGCCTGAAGCGTCGCGAGCGTATCTCGGCGCGCCTTGGCGACGTGCTGAGCCAGCTCTACCTGGCATCTGCGGTGCTGAAACGCTATGACGACGAAGGCCGTCAGGAAGCGGATCTCCCGCTGGTGCACTGGGGCGTGCAGGACGCGCTGCATCAGGCAGAGCAGGCCATCAGCGATCTGCTGCGTAACTTCCCGAACGGCGCGGTCGCAGGCCTGCTGAGCCTGGCGATTTTCCCGGTGGGCCGCCGTTACGACGCGCCTTCCGACAAGCTGGACCACAAGCTTGCGAAGATCCTCCAGACCCCGTCGGCGACCCGTTCACGTATCGGCCGCGGCCAGTACCTGACGCCGAGCGAGCATAACCCGGTTGGGCTGCTGGAGCAGGCGCTGGCGGATGTCATGGCCGCCGACCCTATCCACCAGCGGATCTGCAAAGAGATGGGCAAAAACCTGCCGTTTACCCGTCTTGACGAGCTGGCGAAGCGTGCGCTGAAAGAAGGCCGTATCAGTGAAGACGAGGCCGCTATTCTTGTCCGCGCCGAAGAGAGCCGTCTGCGCAGCATTAACGTCGACGAGTTCGAGCCGGATGCCCTGGCGACACAGCCTGTAAAGCTGCCGGAGGCGGTGCGTAAAGTCGAAGCCGCATAACGCTGTTGTGTGAAAACCCCGCTCCGGCGGGGTTTTTTATTGCCTCGCATCCTGCCGCGCGCGTGATAAAGTGACCTGAGTTGCCAACGACGGGGGAGTCTGAACGTGTCTGGTTTAAAAATTTCGCTGATGCAGCAACCGCTGACCTGGATGGACGGGCCCGCCAACCTGCGCCATTTCGACGTACTGCTGGAACAGGTGCAGGGGCGGGATCTGATTGTGCTGCCGGAGATGTTCACCACGGGCTTTGCGATGGAAGCCGCGCAGGCGTCGCTCCCGGAGCAAACCGTCGTCGCCTGGATGCAGGAAAAAGCGCGCCAGACCAGTGCGATGGTGGCGGGCAGCGCCGCCCTGCAGAGCGAACGCGGGCCGGTAAACCGGTTTTTACTGGTCGAGCCGCAGGGCGCGGTGCACCGCTACGACAAGCGTCACCTGTTCCGCATGGCCGATGAGCATCAGCATTATGTGGCGGGCGAGACGCGTCTTATCGTGCAGTGGCGCGGCTGGCGCATTCTGCCGCTGGTCTGTTACGACCTGCGCTTCCCGGTGTGGTCGCGTAACCGCAATGATTACGACCTGGCGCTCTATGTCGCGAACTGGCCTGCCCCGCGCGCCCTGCACTGGCAGGCGCTGCTGACCGCGCGCGCTATCGAGAATCAGGCGTATGTCGCCGGCTGCAATCGGGTGGGCAGCGACGGCAACGGCCATCACTACCGCGGCGACAGTCGCATCATTAATCCGCAGGGTGAGATTATCGCCGCAAGCGACGCGCATCAGGCGGTTCGGCTGGAAGCGGAGCTATCTCTGGAGTCGCTGAACGACTATCGCGAAAAATTCCCCGCCTGGCAGGACGCCGACCCGTTTACGCTTGAGTAAACGCAGGGAAACAGAATATGGCCAGCATGCGCTCAGCGTCGCTGGCTGGTCATATTACCTATGCATCAGACCTAATCATAAAATGTCATGCGAGAACACTGGAATTAACATTGGTTAAGTCAATATTCTAAAAAAAGAGCTTATTGCGTTTTTAGTTTGTCTTTAAACGTGTTTTTCATACAATCCATAGCGTTCATAAATTCATGCAGGCTCTTTTTATACAACAACGCTCAACAGAGAATAACATTACACATTTATGGTTATCATCTGACGATATAAAAAGCGCGCTTATCATCTCTATCCAATACTATAGTCTTATAAGGCTTTTTCATTCTTACGATGAATATGAAAAACAGTAACCGTGACTTCCGGGTTTGCAATAAAACGCTGATGCGTAGCTTTTTATTCCTCCTCATAACCCCTCTATTATGGCTTTCTCAGCCTGCTTTCGCTTTTCACTGCGATGGTCCCTACGGTTCAATTCCGATCCATGGAGGAAGCAGTACGGTAACCATAGACGTCGACCCGAATTTCGAAGACGGTAAAAATATGCTGATTGATCTTTCCCAGATCACCTGCGTTAATGATGGGGCAGGGATTGTAGATACGCTTTATATCAGTGACAGAACACCGCCGAGTACGGTAAGTGTGCTGCAACCTTTGGCGGGCATCGAAATTTCCGGGACCAATTATTCCCTGGCATCGTCAATGGGAAAAACAGTTATTCCCGCTTTTTCAAAAGACTCCCAAAAAATCAATGCTCGATTCTTTATTTACCTCGACAAAGAAATCATCAGACCGTTAAAAATAAACAAAGGGGATCAGTTGCTTGCAATCGAGTTCCGTCAGACAAGCTCAAAAGATGGTACCTGGTACTATACGTGGAATTTTATTTCAAATAATGACACCTATATTAATACGACAACCTGTAAAATTAATAACGGCAACGTTATCGATGTGGATTATAAGACAGTCATCGTGACTGACGTTCAATCCTCCCCAACGCAGGCATTGACCAGAGACGTTCCTTTAAACTTTAATTGCGATGATAAAACTTATTCTTCCCCGATAAAAATCTCGCTCAGTGCCGCCGCCGCAGGCCAATATGATGAAAATGGCGCATTTCTGACATCCACAACAGGTTTAGGTATTACCATGCTTCATAATGGGAGTGTTGTGCCAGTAAATGGTTCTTTTTCAAGCGTAATCACAAATGGCCAGGGCTCAGATAATGTCTCGTTTGCGCTCGTCAAACAAAACGCTTCAACGCGTCTCGCCACAGGTGCATTTCAGGCTTCTGCATCTTTGATTATGGAAACCGAATAGCATTTTTCAGGTATAACATCTTACCAGTCTGGCATTCTGAGGTCGGGATCCTATCCCGACTCTCTTTTTTATTACAGCGTATGACATCATTCAACATGATGCAGCCGTTTCAATAGATAATAACTAAAGGAGCACGCTGTTGTGGCGTAAACCATACCGGAGCCTTTCGCCACAAAAGCGGTACACGTGTTGCTTAGAAATGACGAAAGCCCGAATCATTGCTGATTCGGGCTTTCTGAATAGTGGCGGAACGGACGGGACTCGAACCCGCGACCCCCTGCGTGACAGGCAGGTATTCTAACCGACTGAACTACCGCTCCGCGTTGTGTTCCCTGGGGAACGGGGCGAATATTACGGGCTGCCCCTGGAGCCGTCAACGGTTTTTCTCACATTTTGAATCGTTTGCTTTAAAAATCGCCCGCAAGGCGATTTTGTCAGCGTTTTCAGCATACTCAGGCGCGCCAGAGGCAACTGCCTCCCTTTTTCTGCACCAGATCGAGGCGTGACTCATGCGCCGCCAGTTCTTCATCACAGGCCCGAACGACCTTAAGACGCGATGCCTGACGCACCACGCGCTGAATGCCGGTGTCGCCCTGCTGTTGCTGCCCATCCCCTTCCATCGCGAACGCAATCGACGTCTGCCCGCCGGTCATCGCCAGATAGACTTCCGCCAGAATTTGGGAGTCGAGCAATGCGCCGTGCAGCGTACGCTTGGTGTTGTCTATTTCATAACGCGAACATAATGCATCGAGGCTGTTGCGCTTGCCCGGGAACATCTTACGGGCCATCGCCAGGCTATCGGTGATTTTGCAGAACGTTTCAGTTTTCGGAATGCCGCGATTGAGCATGCCGAATTCGTAATCCATAAAGCCGATATCGAACGACGCGTTATGGATGACCAGCTCAGCGCCACGGATGTAATCGAGAAAATCGTCCACCACATCGCCAAAAACCGGTTTGTTGAGCAAAAACTCATCGGAGATCCCGTGAACCATGAAGGCTTCCGGGTCCACCAGCCGGTCAGGCTTGAGGTAGACGTGAAAGTTATTGCCGGTCAGGCGACGGTTAATCACTTCGACCGCACCGATCTCAATAATGCGGTGCCCTTCATAATGGGCGCCTATCTGGTTCATACCGGTGGTTTCGGTATCCAGAACGATCTGTCGTGTAATAGCTGTGCTCATAGCGCTCGTTTATGTCAGACTTGGCTTTTTACTCACAGGAAGTCTACCAGAGATGCGTAAACAGGTAGAAATTTTCACCGATGGATCTTGTCTCGGCAATCCGGGGCCGGGCGGTTATGGCGCGATCCTGCGTTACAAACAGCATGAGCGCACCTTCAGCGCAGGCTATCGCCTGACGACCAATAACCGTATGGAACTGATGGCGGCGATTGTATCGCTGGAGGCGCTGCGCGAGCACTGTATTGTGACGCTCAGCACCGACAGCCAGTATGTGCGTCAGGGCATCACGCAGTGGATCCATAACTGGAAAAAGCGCGGCTGGAAAACCGCCGACAAGAAGCCGGTTAAAAATGTCGATTTATGGCAGCGGCTGGATACGGCGCTGGGCCAGCACGAGATTAAATGGGAATGGGTCAAAGGCCACGCAGGTCATCCGGAAAACGAACGCTGCGACGAACTGGCGCGCGCGGCCGCCATGGCGCCCACGCTTGAAGACACCGGCTATCAGCCGGAAACCGCAGCCGGTTAAGGTTTACGATACTGGCGCGTGGCGCCGACCGCCGGACGCAGCTGCGTACGGGCGCGGGGCTTCATTAATGGATTGATGGTCAGCGGGATGGTGCGCTTACGCGCCACCATAACCTGCAAACAGCCCAGCGCAGGCAGATGTTTCGTCAGCATTTTGCCGCCCTGCCGGCACCACGGCAGCACCTGGCAGCGGTTATAATAGAGCAGCTCGAAGTTAAGCAGCGACAGCCAGTCCATCTGGCGCATCAGGGTAAACATGCGGCTGTTCACCGGCGCGCGTTTGCGAACGAACGGCAGGAGCTTAGCGGCGCCCAGCAGGCTGATCGGATTAAAACCGGTCATGATGAGCCAGCCATCGTCAATCAGCACCCGATCTGCCTCGTTGAGCATCTGGTGCGGATCGGTACACCACGGCAGCGTATGCGCCAGCAGGCAGGCATCAACGGATTTCGCGGCAAACGGCAGATGCAACGGATCGCCCTGCACCTGCAGCCCATCGCCTTGCAGCGCAATATTGACCTGATGGGAAATAGCGCAGGCCCCGGTGTTTATCTCCGCGCTCAGATTGCCTATCTTAAGCAAATGAAAGCCATACATTTTCCCAAGCCAGGGCTGGAGTTCCCGCTCAAGCGTCGCGCGGTAATTATCGCCCCAGGCAAACGCATCCCAGTGGGCCGGTGCGCTGAATGTCGCGGGTGTCCTTGCCGGTTTCATCACTACCTTCCGTAACGCATAAGAGGTGATTTATGAATCTTAACAGTATTCCTGCTTTCGAGGATAACTACATCTGGGTGTTGAATAATGAAGACGGCCAGTGCCTGATTGTCGACCCTGGCGAGGCGGAACCGGTGTTGCGCGCCATAGAAGAAAACCAGTGGCAGCCGGTGGCGATTTTACTGACGCATCATCATCACGATCATACCGGCGGGGTGAAAGCCTTAGTGACGCGTTTTCCCGATCTCGTCGTTTACGGGCCAGAAGAAACCCGCAGCAAAGGCGCGCAGGTTATAGTCAACGAGGGCGAGAAGTTCAACATTCTGGGCTGTGAATTCCTCGCAATGGCAACGCCAGGTCACACTTTAGGACATTTCTCATATTTCAGTTTCCCTTATCTGTTCTGTGGTGACACGATGTTTTCCGCTGGCTGTGGACGTCTGTTTGAAGGTACGCCGACGCAGATGTATCAATCCTTCCAGAAAATAAACGCCCTGCCCGATGAAACCCTTATTTGCTGCGCTCACGAGTACACATTAAGCAATCTTAAGTTTTTAGTGGCTATTTTGCCTGACGATCCGGTTTTAACCCAATATTATCGAGAAGTTAATGAGTTACGTGCGAAAAATCAAAAAACACTCCCCTCAATTCTTAAAAATGAGCGCCAAATAAATCTTTACCTTCGCATGGAAGATGATGATTTGATTAATAAAATTAATCCAGATCTGCGGTTGTCTCCTCCTGAAGAGAGATTTGCATGGTTAAGGTCAAAGAAAGATAACTTCTAAAAATTCTTGCTTGTATTCGGGAAGCTTCGCCGTTATTATTGCTCGTCTTTTAAGCAACTATTGACACACACATGAAGGCAAAAGCGATCTTACTCGCCTCTGTCCTGCTTGTGGGGTGCCAGGCGTCGCAACACGACGGCAGCGTCCAACAGCATGCACAGAGCCTTTCTGCGGCTGGTCAAGGGGAAGCAGGAAAGTTCGCTGGTCGAGCGGCTTCTGCGCGGTGGATGGATGATGGAACGTTCCTCGCGCAAGATCAGGACCTGTGGACTTTCATTGGCGACGAGCTAAAGATGGGGATTCCGGAAAATGACCGGATCCGCGAACAAAAACAGAAGTATTTGAGTAATAAGAGCTATCTCCACGATGTAACTTTACGGGCAGAGCCGTATATGTACTGGATAGCCGGGCAGATTAAGAAACGTAATATGCCAATGGAACTGGTACTACTACCCATAGTGGAGAGCGCTTTTAACCCCCACGCGACATCTGGCGCGAATGCCGCAGGCATCTGGCAGATTGTTCCGAGCACCGGGCGGAATTATGGTTTAAAACAGACCCGGAATTACGACGCGCGTCGTGATGTGGTGGCGTCAACAACTGCCGCACTGAACATGATGCAACGTCTGAACCGTATGTTTGACGGCGACTGGTTACTGACTGTCGCAGCCTATAACAGCGGCGAAGGTCGTGTATTGAAGGCAATGAAAGCGAATAAAGCACGTGGCTTGCCCACGGATTTTTGGTCGCTCTCACTGCCACAGGAAACCAAAATTTACGTGCCGAAAATGCTGGCGCTGAGTGACATACTCAAAAACAGCAAAAGGTATGGGGTGCGTTTACCGACAACGGATGAAAGCCGCGCGCTGGCTCGCGTGAAAGTGAATAATCCGGTGGAAATGGAACAGCTGGCGGAAATGGCCGGGATTTCAGTGAATAAGCTGAAAACCTTCAACGCAGGCGTTAAGGGTTCAACCCTGGGCGACAGCGGGCCGCAGTACGTGATGGTGCCGCAGAAGCATGCGCAGCAGTTGCGCACGTCTCTGGCAGCCGGTGAAATCGCTGCGGTTCAGCCGACGCTGGTCGCAGATAACTCACTGTCTGCGCGGACCTACAAAGTGCGTTCCGGCGATACGCTTTCGGCGATTGCCGCACGGATGAACGTCAGCACTAAAGATTTGCAGCGCTGGAATAACCTGCGCGGCGCGAAGCTGAAACCAGGGCAGACGTTGTCCGTTGGCACCGTCAGCAGCTCAGGCGAGCTGGCGAGCAACAGCGACAGCATCACCTACAAAGTGCGCAAGGGCGATTCGCTCTCAAGCATAGCTAAGCGTCACGGCGTTAACATCAAGGATGTGTTGCGCTGGAATAGCGATACGGACAATCTGCAACCGGGCGATCAAATCACCCTGTTTGTGAAGAACAGTTCGACGCCAGATTCCTGACAGACAGCCGAAGTCTTATGAAAAGGCACCGATTCCCCCGGTGCCTTTTTCTTTTTCCGCGTTAAGCGGCTTTACCTGCCTCAATCATTATCGTATCGCTGGTGAACGAGCCGTCGTCCTGCAGCGCAAAATAGCGCTGTACCTCGGCTGACGCGCTGTGCTGATAAGCGCGGATCGCCTGCGCCAGTACGTCGGGCGTGCGCATGCGCGCAATCCAGCTGCTGAACTCAAGCTCCAGCCGGTCGGTGCCGACATCGCGCGTGATAAGCCCCGCCTGGTTAAACATCTGCAACCACTCACCGCTGGCGTAGTTACGAACGTGCGAGGTATCGCGCAGCGCTTCGACGGTCTGCAGCCAGATATCCAGTACCGGATGACCGGGCGACAGAATATCCATCATAATGACCGTGCCACCCGGCTTCAGCACACGCTTGATCTCGCGCAGCGCGAGGCCCACGTCATGCCAGTGGTGCGCCGAATAGCGGCTTATTACGATATCAAAGCTCTCTGCGTCAAACGGCAATGACTCCGCATACCCCTGACATGTCGAAAGATGACTGAAACCGCGCTCGCGCGCCGCCTCCGCCACCACAGCCAGCATGGAGGAGGATAAGTCATACGCGACAACCTCTCGCACCTGCTCTGCGGCGGCGAAGCTGGCGTGCCCTGCCCCGCAACCGAGATCGAGCACCCGCGCCTGCGGGAACGCCGCCAGACGCTCGCGCAGGTGCAGAAGATCCCGCCCCGTCGCGTGTACCTGGCTGGTTAAATAGGCTTTCGCCTGGGAGCCGAACTGTTTTTCTACGTTGTCGTGATGAGAGTGTGTTGCCATTGTTATGTCCTTGCGTTGAGTAAAAGAAAGGGCAGGCACAGGGTCTGCCCAACGGCAGACCTGACCCCCCTTACTTCTGCTCAGGTTTGCCGGGACTGAATTCGACGAGTAGCGGGTTGTGATCGGAGGCGCGGGTCACCAGCACGGAAGCTTCCTGGACGGCAAGGCCGCGATAAAACACGAAATCGAGTGGGCGACCGAACGCGCGGCGGCGCTGGTCATCGGTAAAGCGCACTTCACGCAGCGACATTTCACGCGCGAAGCGGTAAAGCGCGTTCATTCTCGGGCGGCTCCAGGCGTTGAAATCACCCGCCATGATCACCGGACCGCTATGATGGCCAATCTGATCGCCGATGGGCCCCAGCTGTTTACTGTAAACATCGACCCCGAGGCTAAAATTAACCGCATGAATGTTTACCACCATCAGCAGACGACCGTCCGGCAGCGGATAGACCGTCACCAGCGCGGATTTAGACAGACGCAGGATAGGCTCACGCTCGCGCAGCGGGCAGCAATACACCGGATGGGCGGCAGAGAGCGTCATCACGCCTGACGGGTGTTGCGGCAGCACAAAGGCGGGCACCTGATCGGCCGCCAGATAGTTGGTCGTGGCGAACCTCACCAGCTCAGGCGTCGTCTGCGCCTCCTGTAAGAGCACCAGGTGCGCTTCCTTACCGAAATTTTGCAGGACTGACAGCCATTCAGCGCGCTGCTGTTTGAAGATATTCCAGACCAGCACTCTGAGCGAGCCGTCTCCTGGCAAGGGGGCTCCGGCGGGCAATGCCTTCCCTATACTCGCAAACGATCCTGGCGCCAGAATGCGTTCTGCTGGCTGACCGGCGACATAGCGCATGGCATAAGTATTTTTTCGCACGTTTCGCTGCTAACCCCTGTAGATGTGTTCGCAAGATAAGCGACCTTTACCCGTTATAGGGATTTTAGCTCACAGATGCAATGGTCGTGGGAAAGCCGAAAGCGTGCTTGCGTAAAGCACTCCCGAAAATCGAGCGGTCTTAAAACATATGCGCAGCCGTGTCTGTCGCAAAAGCGCCGAGGGCGAAGCCATGCGTGCGACAGGTTTCACTTCCAACGGCGTTATTAATGACGTACAGCGCAGGGCTGTGGTTAAATAACAAAAACATGCAAAGTCTGGATACAATTTTGCCTTTGGAGCAATAATGAAAGCCTCTTCTGATGAACTGATTATCTTCGTTGCGGTGGTGGAAAGCGGAAGCTTTAGCCGGGCGGCGGAGCAGCTAAATCTCGCGAATTCAGCCGTCAGCCGGGCCGTGAAAAAACTTGAGATGAAGCTCGGCGTCAGTTTGCTTAACCGTACAACGCGTCAGTTGAGCCTGACGGAAGAAGGTGAACGCTATTTCCGCCGCGTCCAGCTGGTGTTGCAGGAGATGGGGGCAGCCGAAACCGAACTGATGGAGAGCCGACAAACGCCACGCGGGTTGCTGCGAATCGATGCCGCCACGCCGGTTATCCTGCATTTGCTGATGCCGATGATTAAGCCTTTTCGCGAGCGCTACCCCGAGGTCACACTCTCACTCGTTTCTTCTGAGACGTTTATTAATCTCATCGAGCGTAAAGTGGATGTCGCGATCCGCGCGGGGACGCTGACCGATTCCAGCCTGCGGGCAAGGCCGCTCTTTACCAGCTATCGCAAAATTGTTGCGGCGCCCGATTATCTTGAGCGCCACGGCACGCCCGCCACTATCTGCGATCTCAAAACGCATGTTTGCCTGGGCTTTACAGAGCCGGTTACGCTTAATACCTGGCCGGTCGCCTGTGAAGACGGGCAATTGCTGGACATTGCGCCGGGGATGACATCGAACAGCGGCGAGACGCTCAAGCAGCTATGCCTGACCGGTAACGGCATTGCCTGCCTGTCGGATTACATGATTGATAAAGAGATTGAACGTGGAGAACTGGTCGAATTACTGGCGGAGTACCGCCTGCCGGTAGAAATGCCTTTTAGCGCGGTGTATTACAGCGATCGCGCGGTCAGTACACGCATCAGGAGCTTCATCGACTTCCTGAGCGAGCAGATAAAAAAATAGCCCCCGAAGGGGCTATAGCGTCAATCCCATTCCGGAGCCAGTCCATCAGGGCTGACCAGACGATCGTGACGATCGAGCGCGGCGATCGCCGCCATATCGTCACTGTCGAGCTTCAGCGCTAATGCGCCGAGATTACTTTGCAGGTTTTCGCGCTTCGTTGATGAAGGGATCACCGCGTATCCCTGCGCCATCGCCCAGCTGAGAATGACCTGCGCAGGGGTAGCCTGGTGTTTCTGCGCAATCTGGCCAATAACCTCATCCTTAAGCGCGTTGCCATAGGCGAGCGTCATATAAGACGTAATATGAATACCGTGCTTCTGCGCCCATTCGGTAACCTTTCGGTTTTGCAGATAAGGCGACAGCTCAATCTGGTTGGTGGCAATCTGATCGGCTCCAATGGCAGCAATGGCTTCCTGCATCAGCGCTACCGTGAAGTTTGATATGCCGATTTCACGCGTCAGCCCCTGCGCTTTGGCGTCAAGCAGCGCATGCAGCGACTCGGCTACGCTCACGACATTACCCGGTGAAGGCCAGTGAATCAGCGTCAGATCGACATAATCGGTCCGCAGCTTTTTCAGGCTTTCCTGCAGGCTCGGGATCAGGCGATCCTTGCCAAGATTTTCTGTCCAGATTTTAGTGGTGATATATAGCGATTCGCGCGTAACGCCGCTCTCGTCAATGGCCTGGCCGATTGCCGCTTCATTGCCATAAATCTGCGCGGTATCAATTGCGCGGTAGCCTAAAGCCAGCGCCTCTTTTACCGATGCGATAACCACGTCATCTTTCAGCCGAAATGTGCCTAAACCAAATGCAGGAACTGTCATGTCTTACCTCTCATTTAAAAGCAGGAGAGAAGTATGAAAGGAATGAGAAGCGTGAAAAAGAGCAATAACAGCAGGAGTTTTTTGCGAAATTCGCAATTAAGAAGGTTGAGACAAAAAAAACCCTGAGCATTTGCTCAGGGCTTCTTAATAAGTGGCGGAACGGACGGGACTCGAACCCGCGACCCCCTGCGTGACAGGCAGGTATTCTAACCGACTGAACTACCGCTCCACCGAATTTCTTCACACCACCGGATTATTGTTCCGGCTTACTGCTTAATTTGATGCCTGGCAGTTCTCTACTCTCGCATGGGGAGGCCCCACACTACCATCGGCGCTACGGCGTTTCACTTCTGAGTTCGGCATGGGGTCAGGTGGGACCACCGCGCTACAGCCGCCAGGCA
>Ga0157365_10000156_pt1 | contig 32307 bp, 29 predicted proteins | sample AttsexASBM3_FD_111478 | JGI IMG/M metagenome (GOLD analysis project Ga0157365, IMG submission 111478) | Fungus gardens microbial communities from leaf cutter ant in Ribeirão Preto, State of São Paulo, Brazil - Atta sexdens ASBM3 | ecosystem: Host-associated > Fungi > Mycelium > Unclassified ...
GCCGCCGGTTTGCGCGCCCGCTCAGCCGCAGCGCGTTAGCACTCCCGATACGAGAGTGCCAAACAGGTAAGAGAGCCCTGCCCTATCGTCAAGGGTCGTTCCTGTCATCTCCGTCATTTTTCATCGAGCCTTCATTATTCGCGCCAGCAGGCACGGCGAAGGCTGCGTCCTCCAGCCTGGCGCCATCAAGTTCGCGTGCCCTGATCCCGCGCTCAAGCTCGGTTTTCAGCCTTTCGGCCCGGGTCCGACCGTGAAGGATCCGGTTTTCCTCCGCAAGGGCCGCATCCTTCTCACGCGCCACACGTTTGCGCACACGACGCAGATTGATGATTTCTGCCATGGTGATCGTTGATCTCCCGACGCAATGAACAAGAATGAAGGAGGGTCGTTCCGTGGGACACCTGATATCCCTGACCGCCTCGGATACCCACCATTTTAGCGCCTATGAGGCCGGTGAGGCCAGTGCGCCGCGCGCCCTCGTCGTGGTCCAGGAAATCTTCGGCCTGACCGATCATATACGCGCCGTCTGCGATGGGCTCGCTGATCGTCACGGCTATCACGTGATCGCTCCGGCCCTGTTCGATCGCGCCAGGCGTGACGCCGTACTGCCTTATGACCAGAATGGCATGAGCGAGGGCCTCGCCCTGCGTGAACGGATCAGCCCGGATGGACTTCTATCGGATGTCACGGCCAGCGCCCATGCGCTCAGTCATCATGGCCATGCGAAGGTTGGAATCCTCGGCTTCTGCTGGGGCGGACTTGTGGCCTGGGAGGCGGCAACACGCACGCGCCTCTTCTCTGCTGCCTGCGCATGGTATGGGGGTGGTATTGCCTCAGTCAGTCGCGAAAAGCCGCATTGCCCCGTGCAGCTCCATTTCGGTGGCGAGGACGATCACATCCCCCATACCGATATCAACACGATCCGCGAGAACCGCCCGGAGGTCGAAATCTTCGTTTATGACGAGGCCGGTCACGGATTTGGCTGCAATGATCGTCCAAGTTTCAATCGTAACGCCCGCGATCTCGCCCATGAGCGCAGCATCGCGTTCTTCTCCACTCATCTCTGATTTTCTGAAAGCCGCATCATGCCCAGCACAGACAGCACCAATCCCCTGATTGACAGCCCGGAGCGCGATGCGCGCATCACCGCCAAGTCGCACGAACTCTGGGAAGCCGATGGCAAGCCGGGATGCGGCCCGGAAGCCTATCTCGAAAACGCCTCGGAAATCATCGGCATGGAGGAGCATCCCTATACGGGCGAAATTCCGGTAAGCAGCCTTCCTGACCCGGCGCTTGCCGATGTGCAGGTCGAAAATGCCGAAATTCAGGAGAACCTTGGGGAGTTTCCCGAGCGCCAGACCGATCAGGGCGATCGCGACCACTTCCCCGAGAAACAGAACCGGTCCTGAGCAAGCTCACACTCCGGCCACCGGAGCACCGGGAAAGGGGCCGTTTTCGGCCCCTTTCCCGAAGGCGCTTCAGCGCAGAACGCGCCCCGCCACGGCATCGAGCTTGGCGAGCATCTGCGGATCGCGTGCATTGGGTGCCGTGATGATCGCGTGGTCGAGCGCGCGCTCGGCCCCAGAGGGGCACAGCCCACGCGTGCGACCGAGTTCCGGAATAATCGCCTTGACGAGGGCCTTGGCCTTGGCCGCATTCTGGGTCATGACCGCCACGACGGCATCCACGGTCACGGAATCATGGTCGTCATGCCAGCAATCATAATCGGTCACCATGGCGATGCTCGCATAGCACATCTCAGCCTCACGGGCGAGTTTGGCCTCGGGCATATTGGTCATGCCAATGACCGAACAGCCCCACTGGCGATAAAGCTCGCTCTCGGCGCGGGTCGAGAATTGCGGCCCTTCCATCACAAGATACGTGCCGCCGCGGACCAGCTCCACGCCGATCTTTCCGGCCTGCTCCGCGATCACGTCACCCATGCGTGCCGATACTGGATCGGCCATGCCCACATGGGCTACGCAGCCCCGTCCGAAGAAGCTCTTCTCGCGCGCAAATGAGCGGTCGATGAACTGGTCGACCAGCAGGAAGACGCCAGGCGGCAGATCCTCACGCAGCGATCCGACCGCCGAGAGCGAGACAATATCCGTCACGCCTGAGCGCTTGAGTGCGTCGATATTGGCGCGGAAATTGAGCTCCGAGGGAGGAATGGGATGACCGCGGCCGTGGCGTGGCAGGAATACACAACGCACACCATTCAGGCGCCCGAAGAGCAGTTCGTCCGAGGGCTCGCCCCAGGGCGTCTCGACACGACGCCATTCCTTCTCTTCCAGTCCGTCAATGTCATACAGGCCCGAGCCGCCGATAAGGCCGATCACGGGTTCGATGGTCACATCTTCAGTCATCAGGTTTCACCTTTCCGGTCTGACCGCTTTGCAGGGCTTCAGGAACACCAGAATGGGGCGTTTCGCAACCTGTCAGTGTTTTCATCTCCCCCGTCATGGTTTCAAAAGCCCCGTTTTGCTATAGGCTTGCCCATTCAGGCTGGCGCAAGACCAGCTGAAACAGAAAGCGGAGCTTGTGATGAGCGCGACTTTGGATCCGAAAACATTCGGCACCCTCATCCGTGACCATGTCCCCCATGACTCCTTCAAGGAGGCAGCGCGTCACTGGTTCGAAGCGTTGCGCGACAAGATCTGCGCTTCATACGAGGCGATCGAGGACGAGGCTGTCTCCCGACACTCTCCCGTGCTGCGTGACCGGACCGAGGCGGGACGTTTCGTGCGTACGGCATGGAACCGCCATGACGACCCGAGCGGCAACCTGCATGGCAGCGGCGTCATGTCCGTCATGCGTGGGCGCGTGTTCGAGAAGGTCGGCGTCAATGTCTCGACCGTCTGGGGAGAATTCTCTCCCGAATTCCGCAGGAATATGCCTGGCGCCAATGAGGATCCGCGCTTTTTTGCGACCGGGATCTCGCTGGTCGCGCATCCCTGTAACCCCCATGTCAGCGCAGCGCATTTCAACACCCGTATGATCATCACCAGCAATGGCTGGTTTGGCGGTGGCGGCGACATCACACCCATCTTCCCGGACAGCGAGGAAGCCAAGGCGGACGCGGCGGATTTCCACCAGACCTTCCGCGATGCCTGTGCGCGCCATGACCCGGCCTATTACGAACGCTTCAAGGCATGGTGCGACGAGTATTTCTATCTGCATCATCGCAACGAGCCCCGCGGCCTGGGTGGCATCTTCTATGACCATTTCGACAGCGGGAATGTCGATCAGGATTTTGCCTTCACTAAGGATGTGGGCCTCGCCTTCTTTGAAGCCTATCCCCGTGCAGTACGCTCGCGCATGATGCGTCCCTGGACCGATGAAGAGCGCGACGCGCAACTGATTCGTCGTGGTCGCTATGTGGAGTTCAATCTGATACATGACCGTGGCACGGTTTTCGGACTGAAAACCGGTGGCAATACCGAGGCCATTCTCATGAGCATGCCTCCAGAGGTGAAGTGGCCCTGACGAACGGGACACGATTTGGCCGCAATCGTCTGGCTTATCGCGGCAAGCCAGCCGATCTGGCGGTGAAGGGAACGACGTGCACAGCAAGATGATGTCTCTGGCGGCAAAAAGAATGCTGAGCCGCCGCAGTCTTCTCTCCACCATCGCCGCGACCACAGCGGCGACCATCCTCCCTGCCCGCGCCTGGGAAGATGACATCAGCGCCGAAGCCCGCCCTGCTCTGGCAGATACCCCCCGTCTCATCGTTGGCGGCGGCCCCGACTCCCTGCCTGGTCAGGTTGCGCCCATTCTCGCCACCGCCCTGGCGAAGGGACTATCCACCCTCACCCCCATCTCGACCCATTACGATCTGGGCCGGGACGGGGTGACAGCCGCCAATCTCTTCGACACCCAAAGCCCGGAAGCCGATGGCAACACCGCCATTCTGGCGCCCGGCGCTGCCCTGATCGCCTCGCTCGCGGGGGATGCGCGAGTTCATTTCGATTATTCGCGCTGGGCCGCGCTCATCATGGCGCGCCGCCCGGTTGTCACGCTCGCCAAGGCGGAACTCCACAGGTCCCTACGATCGCGACTGAGCGGCATGTTCCATGACCGCCCGGTAAGACTGGCGGTGTCGCATCCCACCGGCGTGGAGCTTTCCAGCCTCCTTGGGCTCTCCCTTCTGGGCCTGCACCCCCTCCCTGTCCCGGGATATGCCGGCAAGGCAGAAGCGCTCGAAGCGCTCAAGAGCGGTCAGGTCGATGCCGTGCAGCTGACGCCCGGACCGGGGGACGATCTCTCGGCCGATATCGCCTCCGCTCCGGAGGGCATCAAACCCATCTTTTTTTCCGGCCCGACGATCGCCGGGGTTCCGAGCTTTGACGCGACCTATGCAATGGCCCGGGGCCATGCGCCCTCTGGCGCATTATATCAGGCCTGGGGTGCCGTCTCGAATGCTGCCGCTTCGGCATTGATCCTCGCCTTACCCATGCTGACACCGCCACTGGCCATTGCGCGGTGGCGCCACGCAGCGCAGGAGGCGGTCACGGAGGCCGCACTCGAGACCTGGAATGACTCCCAGCACCTGACGATCACGGCAGGCGCCGACGCGGCCCCTCTGTTGAACCAACTGGAGCCGGAACTGACATCGCTTCTCGCCCTCAGACGCTGGATCAACAATAACCAGCCAAGATGGCGTCAGGGTCAGGAAACGCGCCCCACCTGAACTGAGCGCGCACTGGTCCTCACGCGCTGTGCCGATAGCGCCGCACCCGCCATTGAGCGCATCTCGATGCCTCAGAGGCGATCGCGGGATCTCAGCAGGATACGCACTGCACCCTTGTTCTTCTTGTGAGTATGCACAACGGCGAGGATGAGCGGCCTCAGATCACCCCGATCAAGCCAATGAGGCAATTCCTGCCGGATCACGCCGCCCTCCTGACCGCTGCCAAGGCCGGTAATGACTTCGACACAGCGCACACCCTGAGCGCTCGACGCATGCAAGAAGTGGTGGAGCTTGTGAAAAGCGTCCTGGGCAAAATGGCCATGCAGGTCAAGACGACGCTGCGGCTTCATCTTGCCGCTGGCAAGCGCATTCCACGATGTCGTATCAAGCCCGGGCTGACGATTATTGATCTCCAACCGCGCATGCTGCCGCGCCCTTGGCACGGGGACCGCCATGACACGCATGACCTCGCGGATACGCAGAGTAGGCGACGCGTCCGCTGAGGTATTTGAGCCGGGCCCGGTACCCGCCTTTCCCTGAACGTCCCCTGACCGGTCGGCCATATCGCCAGAAGGATTTTGCTGATCCAGGGAACGGCGTTGGGGACGACCATGTCGCGTTGACAGGCGGCCGGCCTTGTCACGCAGGGGCAGGATCGTGCGCGCGAAGGAGCGCCAGAGGCTTTCTTCGTCCGAACTCAAGTCGCGTCGGGCCACTACCAGTCCTTCTCTGCACAGGGGCGGTCTTCCCGCCCCTGTGTCTTACTGGGCGTCAGGGGCCTTCAATGGCGGTTCAGCAACCACCTGCTGTAACGGAACGCCCTGATATCGGCCAGTCAATGTTTTGAGGAACGCAACGATATCATCGACATCGCTCTGGGGAAGCGTACCGTAAGGCGTCTGGTACCGCGCCATCTGACGCACGGCCTCGTCGAGAGTTGCGGCGCTGCCGTCGTGGAAATACGGCGCGGTCAGAGCGATGTTGCGCAGGTTGGGCACCTTGAAACGCTGACGATCCTCGAATGCATGCGTAAAGCCTTCGCGGCCGGAATCGACGGCGCTCAGCTTTGCCTTGCGGTCATCGAAATAGGGCCCTTCGAGACCCATGACCTCATAGGCGTCGCCGCCGATCGCGACACCGCTATGGCACCCTGCGCATCCAAGAGCCTTGAAACGCGCGTAACCACGCTTCTCTTGCGCCGTGATCGCATTGTTATCGCCCTTGAGGTAGAGATCGAAGGGGCTGTCCGGTGTGATCAGCGTCTTTTCATACTCGGCAATAGCATTGGTGACCGTCTTCTCATTGACGGAGTCAGGTCCGTATAGGCTCGCGAACGCCGTGTGATATTCGGGCACGGCCGCGATAATGGCTGCTACCGCATTCCAGTCATGTGCACCCATTTCTACCGGATTTGTCACGGGGCCAGCGGCCTGGGCGGCAAGATCGACGGCGCGTCCGTTCCAGAACTGGGAGACGCTGAACACAGCGTTATAGACCGTGGGGACATTGATCGGGCCTTTCTGGCCGTTGATCCCGGTCGCAGTGACGAGGTTGTCTACCCCCCCCTTGTCCAGCCCATGGCAGCTTGCACAGTTGAGCTTGCCATCTCCGGAAAGACGCCGGTCGAAAAACAGCTGACGTCCGAGTTCTGCCTTGGTCCAGTCGACGGGCAGACTTTCCGGGATAGGCTGAATGACCTCGCCGGCGAATTGCGGCGCCACCCCCGGTGTCGCGTAGTAGCGCCGACGCTGGTCGGCGACCCAAGTGAGCACATCATGTCTTGCTCTCTCGGTCATATAGGCATGCGGATGCATCAGCAGATAGGCTGCGGGCGGCATACGGTTCTGGCTGATGACTGCCTCGATGCGCGAAAGCTGCTCGACCGAGGGTGGTTTACCGCTCATGAAGGCCGCCAGAACGGGCTCGAAACGGAAATGACGCTGGCCCGCCACGAGGTCGCGCTTCATGATCTGATTTGCAAAGGGAAGCTTGAAGTAGAAAGGCAGATCGGCCTTTTGCGTGTGGCAGTAATCGCAACGCGTTTCCTGGAACGCGCTATAGGCCGCGAGCGCCTTTGGATCATGCCAGGTCGGGCTGCCCGTTGGCAGGCGGGGGGCGCCCTGATGATCGAAATGGGTGAGATAGGCTATCGTTCCACCATAGGCCAAAGCTCCGGCCACAACCAAACCTACAATTGTTGTTTTTATAAGCCCTTTATTTACGGCGGTACCCGTCAACCGTCTCTCTCCCTTTAGTGATCGTGCGATACATCACAATGACGACACATTTCCCGAGTGTCAAAATAATGATCCCGATTAATTTGATCGTTTTTACCTATGAGCGTGACAAGGAGGCCTGAGCTGAGATGCGCTCTCGGCAAGCGCTCTTCACCTCGCCCGCCGATCTCAGGGAGATGAAGCGGCGTCGATATCCCCGGTTTGTGCGCGAGGCATCCCTTCCCCATCAGGGAGATCGGACCGGTGCAGATCCTGACCATGATTCCCGCGACGCGCTTGCCCCGGCAACGGATCGGGATCGACCGCCTCCCGCCTGGTTTCGTCAGGGTCGCCGTCTGGCACCCCCTCTCCCATTGCAGTGCGCAGCCTTCTGCGCGCCACGGCGACATAGCGCGTATCGATATCGATCCCGATACCGGTCAGCCCCAGTTCCTGAGCCGCAATGAGCGTGGTTCCGGTGCCCATGAACGGATCGAGAATAACCGAGCGGGCATCATAGCCGTGTAGCGTTGCGCAAGCCGTCGGCAGGGCTACCGGAAATGTCCCAGGGTGGAGGAACTTCTCCTTACGGTGACGGACCGTTTCATAGGGGATGAACCAGGTATTGCCCCTGCACCGGCGATCGACCGCGTGGCGTCGGCGACTGATATTGCTCTTGTCGGTGAAGGGGACACCCGCCGCAAGACGTTGCAAAGGGACATCACCCCGATGGGTCAGATGAAAGACATGCTCATGGTTATGATTGATGAAACGCGACGAGTTGACGGGCTTGAAATGCCCATAGGTCTTCTCCTCGATCGAGACCGATTTGATCCAGACGATATGATTTTGAAGCACAAAGATATCACGCAGCTGGGTGATCAGTTCGAAGGGTAGCCACGGCTGCGCCGATGACCCGGCGATATTCAGGAAAAACGACCCATCCGGCTTCAGCACGCGCGCAATCTGGGTGCAGATGGTCTGCATCCAGCCGATATAATCCTGCTCCTCCAGCCTGTCCTCGTAGCTTCTATAGGCGACCCCGATATTATAGGGGGGAGAGGTCACGACAATATCGACGGACCCGGTCTCCATACGGCGCATGACATTGAACGCATCGCCCCGAATCAAGGCATGACGACCAATCGCTTCGCGCCGTGCCCTGACTTTTTCCTGCATGATCAGGCGGGCGGGTGCGGTAACAGGACGATCATGCGCCCATGGCTGCGAAGCGAGCCGGCCACTTGCTCGGCCTCCGCCCCCCATCCGGTAAACAGGTCGGCGCGCCCGACGCCCTTGATGTCGCTACCGACATCCTGAGCGAAGGTGAGATGGGTCCAGCGCCCCTCACCCCCACTTGCGAGCGGAATACGCGTCTCGAGCCAGAGCGGCACCCCAAGAGGTAGAAGCGAGCGATCCACCGCAACGGAACGTCCGGGGGTCAGCGGGATGCCCATGGCACCCGGAGCGCCACGATCCAGCGGGATCGTGTCCACACGCTTGAAAAACACATAGTCGGGGTTCTGCTCCATCAGGCTACGCGCCTGATCGGGATGGGCAGCAAGCCAGTTCCGCAGAGAGGGCAGTGACACATCCTGCGCGGCCATCTCGCCACGTGAGACCAGAATGCGTCCAATAGGAACATAGGGTGCACCGTTCTTGGCTGCATAGCCGACCCTGCGCACCGACCCGTCGGTCATGACCAGGCGGCCCGAACCCTGTATCTGCAGAAAGAACAGGTCTTCCGGCGAACGTAGCCAGGCGATTTCGAGCCCATGACCGTCAAGCGCGCCGCCATCGATCTCGGCACGCGTGTAATAGGGAACGAATTTTCCGTTATCCCAGCGCCCTGTCACCCAGTCGCCGACGGTATCCTTCGTTCTGACCAGATCGCCCGGAGCGGCATAGAGTGGCGTCTGGAATACCCCCTCACGCGTGGCCGAGGCATAGATCTGGGGTTCGTAATACCCGGTGAAGAAGGCATCATTCGAAACGAGATAAGGCGCGAACCATTGCTCGAAATAGCGTCGCGCCTCTTCCGGAGAGCTGGCTACGGATTGGAGCGCTGTACAGGCCCCAGACCAGTCTCCCGCCCTGCTTCCGTTCGGGATAGTGCCCTCAGCGCCCCCCAGATGGGTTTCAGGCGGAAGGCGCATCAGGCGCTGGCACCCGCTCCGCAATTCGGGAAGCAATTGTGCGGGGGTTTCCGCAGACCATCCATCCAGCATCGCGTAACTGACGGGCGTCAGGTCGAGCCGGATTTCCTGCTGCGGCTCCGCGCAGGATGAGAGGAGCGCGAGGCCAAGCCCCAGGGAGATACGAGAAACTATGTTCATGCCAAACCGAGTTCGTCGTGCGCCCCGCAAGACGCGTCAATAAAAGACAGGCCGGAAGGGCGTGAACCGATCCGACGCTCGAAATTCAGGCCGCGCGCGCGGCGGCCAGATGCCAGCTCGAGGGGGGAAGATCGCGACCGCCCTCGCTCTCGAACTGCCAAAGATCGGAAAATTCGGTGACGGATTCCGTGCCGACAAGAGGCTGCCCGCCAGCATCATTCAGAATGCTGATCTGGCGCGAGACGATCTGCACGTCGATACGCGCCTTTTCACGTCCTTCGAAGCGGGTGAAAAACGCATCGACAATCGCAAGGCTGTTGATACCGACAATCTCCGTGCGCTGCTGCTGCTTGGCTTCTTCACGCTCCGTGATCGCAGCTTCGAACCCGGCATAGGCTCCCGGGGTAAGATAGACCTGCAACTTGGCCCGATCACCCATGGCGAAGGCTGTCACCACGTCCCGAAAGGCCTTCTGGGCGTTCTGGAGAAAACTGTCAGGCTTGAAGCCCGGTTGCGCGCCCGCGATTTCCGTCAGGATCTGCCCAACACGGGTTCCCGGCTGCGGGATATCGAGCCTCGCCCCCGGTTCTTCCACAGGCGGGGGAGTAGCAGAATCCTCGCGCCTGTCCTGCCGTAGCGAGACGGGAAGAGGCCCCGCGGACTGGCCGCCAACATCGACACGGCGCCCAAGCACGGCGCGCAACCGCCAGACCAGCACAAGGGTCAGCAGCGCAAAGATAACGATGTCGTACGGTATGTTCGAAAGGACAGACATCACGATTTCAGCTTCTTGCTATTCTTTTCCGGACAGGCACGGTCCCTTGGTAGTGCGGGAAGGAGCGTGGCACAACACCCTTACCCGCCACCCACGCCCGAAACACGGTCACAATCGCGCCTGCCCGCCTAGCTGTTGGCGAGTGCCGGTGATCATGCTACCGCGAAAGAACACAGGATACAGTCACGCCTGGCTGTGTCTTCACGACTCTGAATGCGAGGCTTCATGTCCGATACTGCCCAGAACCCGGCCAACGACCAGGGCAACCCGCCCGCCCTGCCCCTGTCGGTCAATCTGCAATACACGAAGGATCTTTCCTTCGAAGTTCCGGCTGGTGCCGCGATCTTCGCAACGCTGCGCTCTGCACCGCAGATTGCCGTCAATATCGATGTTCAGGCCAATCGCCTGGAAGAGGCACAGCCCGTATTCGAAGTGGCCCTTGCCATTCGCGCCGAAGCCACGGAAGCCCCCGAAACCGAGGGTGGTGCTGCGGGCCGCACGGTGTTCATTGCCGAACTGACCTACGCCGCCATCGTGACCCTGACCGACGCACCTGCCGAGCTGGTCGAGCCGATCCTGCTGGTTGAAGTGCCGCGCCTCATCTTCCCGTATGTTCGCAGCATCATCAGCGATGTAACGCGCGATGGCGGCTTCCCGCCGATCGTTCTGCAGCCCATCGATTTCGTGGCGCTGTGGCAGGCCAAGCGCGCCCAGCAATTCCCGGAAACCGCAGGCAACGCCTGATCCGGATCGTCCGGGAGGCCTGTCCTCCCGGCACACCGCCGATCCCTGACGATCAGGTTCGCGCCAGGAATTCTCCCGCGCAACGGTCCTCCGAAAGCGGCTTTCCCAAAAAAGCCTACGCGCCAATCGACGCATCAGAGCATGGGGTCGTGCCACCCGGATCCAAAATCCCCCTGGCGGAAAAGCCCGTGTCGATACCCGCAGCCAACACTCGGGAGCCTGGTGTTTTCCGGGCTGGGTCCCTGCCCCGGGACACGTTCATCTGATTTGTGAGCCGAACGCCGACACAGGCACATCATCGCGGCACGACGCATCAATGCGCAGTTCACGGACACAAGCTCATTTCATTGGGGATATGGCGGAGAGGGTGGGATTCGAACCCACGGTACGCTTGCACGCACGGCGGTTTTCAAGACCGCTGCCTTCAACCACTCGGCCACCTCTCCTGCAGCGCGAAAATCGATGCATCTCGCGACAGGCGCCGCCTCTTTGCCCGGTTTCGGATCATGACGCAAGGGGGGACGGATAAAGCAACGGGAAGCCAGCCTGTCTCTCAGCCGCACCAAGCTGCGGATGTCGTTTTATCCGAGAAGGCGAAAACGGAAAATGATGACCCAGAAGAAGACCAGCAGAAATATCCCCATCAGAATGACGGGCAGGAAAATAGACAGGATGAACCCACGCGCAGAATGACGAGGTTCCGGGATCCCCGCGGAACGTTCGATCGCGCTTGCCTCTTCATCCACATGGAACCACGCGTCGTCTTCCTTGGTCATTTCGACTCCCCTGCCTTGATGCCTCCTGTTTTAGCAGGGTGCATCCCGGGACGCCGAATCAGTTCTGCTTGTGCGGACGGGATGCACAGAGCAAGTCTGCGCGCCGCATTGCGCAACCGATCGACAATCAGGAAGTGACCAGATCGGTGGGCGCTGCCACCTCTTCCAACGGCCAACGCGGTCTTGGTGCCACGGGGATACCATCCGCCAGTTCCACGCCAGCCTCATGATACGCCTTGAGCGTCTCGAGGGCGGCCCAACCCACCATGACTGCATTATCGGTGCACAGGCGCAGCGGAGGCGCAACGAAAGGCACATCAGCCTCATGAGCGATCTGTTCGAGCGAGGCACGGATCATCTGGTTGGCTGCCACCCCCCCTGCCACGACGAGAGACTGCGCCTGGGGCAGCATCGCCATGGCATGGCGGACCCGATCCGCGATGACATCGCAGACCGAACGCTGGAAGCTCGCCGCGATATCGGCAGCCACCGCCCTGGGCAGAGCATCCATGCCGTAAGGCGCAATCTGTCGCGCAACCGCTGTCTTGAGACCCGAGAATGAGAAATCGCATCCTGCCCGCCCCATGAGCGGACGGGGGAGTGCCACGGCATCGCCGCGACCTTCGCGCGCCAGCTTCTCCAGCGCAGGACCACCGGGCCATCCCAGACCGAGCAACTTCGCCACCTTGTCAAAGGCCTCGCCCGCCGCATCGTCAATGGTGCCCCCCAGCTTCTGGTAGGCGCCGACGCCGTGCACCGCCACGCACTGGCAATGACCGCCCGAGACGAGAAGCAAAAGATACGGAAATTTAATTTCGCCAGTGCCGATACCCGGCAGCCGCGCGGTTAGTGCATGGGCCTCGATATGATTGACCGCGATGAAGGGCCGATCCAGCGCCACGGCCAGACCCTTTGCGTAATTGCTCCCGACGATCAGTCCACCTATCAGGCCGGGGCCGGTGCAGGCCGCAAAGGCACCGATATCACCCAGCGAAAGCGCTGCTTTCGCAAGCGTTTCAGTCAAAATGGTCGGAAGCAGGCCCAAATGGGCTCTCGCTGCGATTTCGGGGACCACCCCACCGAGAGCGGCGTGGTCCGCTTGGGTATGAACGGTCTCTGCCAGGACCTCGCCCTCGGGGGTCAGAATGGCGCAGGCCGTCTCGTCGCAGCTTGATTCAATGGCCAGGATGGGGGCCGAGAGGGGAAAATTAGCCATCGCCTTTGATAACGCGATGCAACGCCAGAGGCGAGCCGTCTCTTTTCACAGCCAGCACGAAGGAGTAGCTAGAGCGGCCATGAAACAGACGACAATGCCCGACGCACCCATGTTACAAAGCCTGCAATTGCAGCAGGTCGCTGCCGAAGCCATGCGTCGTCAGGCGTCACCTCATCCGCCTTCCTCCCGGCACTCTCTGCCGTTGCGCGTCGGCACACGTGGCTCGCCGCTGGCCTTGGTGCAGACGCGTGCCTTTCTGACGCGCCTCACCCGGTTCTGCCCGGTCCTGCGCGATATGGGCGCGTTTCAGGAACACCCCATCAATACGACAGGGGATCAGGTCCAGTCGCGCCGCCTGGCCGAAATCGGTGGCAAAGGTCTGTTTGCCAAGGAAATTCACGAATCCCTCCTGGCCCGGCAGATCGATTTTGCGGTTCACAGCCTGAAGGATCTGGAGACGGTGCTGCCGCCGGGGCTCACCCTGGCCTGTACGCTCAAGCGCGAGGATGCGCGCGATGTGCTCATCCTCAGCCCCGCGCTGCGTGAAAAGGCGAAAGCTCTCGTCGCCGCCGGGCATTCGCCGCTGGACGCTTTGCCCTTCGGCGCGACCATCGGCTGCGCCTCTGTGCGGCGTCAGGCCCAGTTGCTGCATCGTCGCCCCGATCTGCGCTTCGGACTGCTGCGCGGCAACGTGCAGACACGGCTCGACAAGCTGGCGGGCGGTGCCTGCGATGCGACTTTGCTGGCGCTTGCCGGGTTGCGCCGTCTGGGCATGGAAGATCGTGCCGATCTTATTCTCGATCCTGAACTCATGACACCAGCGGCCGGTCAGGGCATTGTGGGAGTGACGGTACGCGAGGAGGATCGTGAGTTGCTCGATCTGCTCTCGGCCATCGAAGATCCGGAAGCCCGCGCCGTCGCGACTGCCGAACGCGCCTTGCTCGAGGTCCTCGATGGCTCGTGCCGCACCCCGATCGGCGGTTATGCCAGGCTGCGCGCCAAGGCCCAGCCATCCGGGCGCGGTCATTTCAGTGATCGCGAGCTGGTTCTGACCGGGCTCGTTGCACGAGAAGACGGCTCCTTCCACCTCAGGCGTGAGATTTGCGGCGAGCCGACAGAGGCGCTGCGTCTTGGCCGCGAACTCGGTCTTTCGCTGCGCGCGGACTCTCCTGCCGATATCTTCGAGGATCATGGCTGACGCCGCAAAACGCAGCGTCCTCGTCACACGGCCCGAGCCGGGGCTGAGCGATACCTGTCAGGCGCTCGAGCGCCTGGGCTGGACGCCCTGCGTCGCTCCTATGCTGCGTATCATCCCGCTCCCGCTCCGTGCAACCGGGACGTTTGACCGCGTCGTGATCACCAGCGGCCAGAGCCTCGACGCCCTGCGCGCCTCGGTTCCACTCGATATCCCCCTTACGGCGGTCGGCGCAAAAACGGCAGAGCGCGCCCGGACTCTGGGTTTCGTGCAGGTCGATCATGCCTCAGGTACGGCAGAGTCCCTGATCCCTCATCTTTGCCGTGCGGACAAGGCGCAGCCCTCCCATGAGCGGTCCCTGCTTCTGGCAACCGGACGAAACCTCGGAGCGGATCTGGCCACGCAACTTCGCGCCGGAGGGTGGCGCGTGCAGAGACGCGTCGTTTATCGCACAGAGCCTGCGGCCGCTCTAACGGAGCATGCCCGAGCGCTGCTTCACGAGGAACGCGTTGCCGCCATCCTCTTTTATTCCGCTGTCACAGCCGCCGCGTTTCTGGACGCTCTGGGGTCAGCCCGGGCCTTCCTGCGCTCGGTCAGGGCGCTCGCCTTGTCCAGCCGCATCGCATCGGTGCTGCATCAGGCACCGTTCGGCGAAATTGCCATTGCATCCCAACCGGACCAGAATAGCCTTTTGCGGCTGCTCGGCCCGCTTCCCCTTCACGGACATACTCAGGATTGGAGGCCAGACACGCCTTGAACTATCGTCACGCCTATCATGCCGGCAATTTTGCTGACATGATGAAGCACGGGTTGCTCCTGGTCATCTTGCGCCATCTGCTGCGCAAGCCCGCCGGGTTTTGCGTGCTCGATACCCATTCAGGATGCGGGATCTATGATCTGAGTGCCACCGAGGCCGAAAAGACGGGCGAATGGCGCGAGGGGATCGGTCGGTTCGAAAGCCTCCCCGATGGCCCTGAGGAATTGGTCGATTACCTGCGCTGTATGACCGGGCTCGGCGTACCAAAGCTCTATCCGGGTTCGCCAAGCCTGATTGCCTCGGTTCTGAGGCCGCAGGACCGTCTCATCTGCTGCGAGTTGCACCCCGAGGACGCACGGACCCTGCGACGAAATTTCCGCTTCAACCCTCAGGTCGCCGTCCATGAGCGCGATGGGTATACCGCGCTGAAGGCGTTTCTGCCTCCACGCGACCTCAAGCGTGGCCTGGTGCTGATAGACCCACCTTTCGAGCAAGGCGATGAGTTCGATCGTTTGGCCGAAGCCATTGTTCGCTCGCGGCGGTTGTTTCCCATGGGCATCGTTGCAGCATGGTATCCGATCAAGCATCGCACCCCGGTGCGGCGTTTTCACGACACCCTGCGCGATGCCGGGGTGAAGGATCTGCTCGATTGCAGCCTGCTGCTGCGGACGCCTACAGATCCGACCCGCCTCAATGGCTGCGGCCTGCTCGTGGCCGCCCCCCCTTATCGCTTCGACGAGCAGGCGCGCGCTCTTCTCGAGGCAATTCTGCCAGTTTTCGCCCCGGATGGCGCGGGCAGCGTGGAAATCACACGGATCGCCGAAGAATGACCAGAAGCCCTCCTCATATTGCCGTCATCGGCGCAGGCGCCTGGGGGATCGCCCTCGCGTGCACAAGCGCAAGAGCCGGTGCGCGTGTAACCCTGTGGTCTCGCTCTCCTGTCCCTGAATCCTGTCGCAATCTGCCACGCCTGCCAGCCATCACCCTGCCCGATGCGGTCAGCGTCACCTCCGACTTTCCTCGTGAGGCCGATCTAACGCTGCTGGTCGTGCCTGTGCAGACCCTACGTGATATCTCCCCCCGCCTCCCGGGTACGTCTCCCCTCATCGCGTGCTGCAAGGGCCTCGAACTGGGAACAGGCGCACTCCCTCTCGACATCCTCGCCCAGACCCAGCCCGGACGCCCGCATGCTGTTCTCTCAGGGCCGAATTTCGCGATCGAGGTCGCGCGCGGTGCGCCTGCGGCCGCCACAATCGCTGCCGCTTCGCTTGGGGCCTCCCGCCATTACGTGGCCACTCTCTCCTCCCCGGCTTTTCGCCTCTATGCGAGTGACGATCCGATTGGCGTCCAGATTGCCGGTGCCGCGAAAAACGTGGTCGCCATCGGCGCCGGTATCGCGATTGGCGCCGGGCTTGGCGAAAATGCCCGCGCAGCCCTGATTACACGGGCGATCGTCGAGATCGGTCGCCTGGCCGAGGCGCTTGGGGGCCGCGCCTCCACGATTGCCGGACTCAGCGGACTGGGAGACCTGATCCTGACCTGCACCGGCGCTGGCTCGCGCAATTACAGTCTTGGGCTCGAACTGGGTCAGGGCATGCGGCTTGCCGATATCCTGCGCACGCGCAGCACAGTAGCTGAGGGCGTCTCTACTGCGCCCTCCCTGGCTGCGACAGCGCAGAAGCTCGGTATCGCCATGCCTATCGTCGAGACAGTGGCCGCGTTTCTCGATGATCGGATCGATCTGGCTCAGGCACGACGCCTGTTGCTCGAACGCCCGATCACCGTCGAATGACACTCCCATGCGGCACAGAAAGCGGAAAAGGATAATAAGAAATGTGGATGCGCAACGAAGCCATGCGCCGCTTTGTCAGCCGGAACCGTTTCGTACGGTTTTTGACCTTTGGCCTGCACAGCGCGATGCAGATGAAGCTGCTCGGGGGGCACAAGCACCCGGTCACGTTGCGACGCCTGGACAAGGCGCGCAAGGGCACTGATTCCCTGCTCAGCAGTGACGAGGCCTTCGTCCTGCACGAACTCGCCCATGCGCAATCTGTCTATGAGGGCGATCTAGCCGAGTTCGGGGTGTATCGCGGGGCCTCGGCGGAGCTGCTCTGCATGGTCAAGGGTCACCGCATGCTTCACCTTTTCGACACGTTCGAAGGGTTGCCTGCACCCAAGGGAAAAGAGGGCAAGGTATTTGCGAGAGGTGAGTTCTGCGGCACGCTTGAGAGTGTGCAGCGCAAGCTGGCGGGCTATGAGAACGTCGCATTCCATCCCGGATTCTTTCCGGATTCCGCCCGGGACCTTGGCGAAGAGCGCTACAGCTTCGTGCATCTTGATGTCGACCTCTATGAGGCGACACTGGCCGGGCTGGAATATTTCTACCCGCGCATGATCCCTGGCGGGATCATCCTTACCCATGACTATTCGATCATCGACGGCGTATCCCAGGCCTTCGCCGAATTTCTCGCCGACAAACCCGAGCACGTGATCGAACTCCCCACGACCCAGGCCATGATCATTCGCAGCGCCCAGCCACGCTAGGCTGCCCCGGCCTTCATCAGCGAGGGATTTCCGCGCCGGTTTACCCTGATTGGTTTGCTATGATCGGAACGGCGCGGCAAACGCCGCGCCGACCGACCGCGCATGCGGGGTCACGAGGACCATACGCGGCAACGCGTGCTCCGCGCGATCTATCGCGTATTATCGGGATTTCTGCGTCCTATCCGTTCGCGAAAACCCTTGAACCGCGCAAGAATGACCTCGCCTTGCCGATCAAAACAGGCCCATGCCATGAGCGGGGTCCAAAGCACCACCTCCCAGCAAAAGACCAGATTGATCAGCGCGATCGTTCTCATGTGAGGATGTCGACGCAGAGTCGCGACCAATGTGGGCAGAAATACCCAGAGAACACCAAACATTCCCCAGAGTGCCAAAGCGATCGGGGACTGGGGATGCCACATACGGACCCAGAATGGCTGCAACATGATGGCCCTCCTTTTCGTATTGGTTACGAAATGAGTAGCCAGTTCTCTTCCCCGCGTGCAAGAACTTCGTGTCCGCCCGTCAGAAAAGCCTTTGGGATGCCGCAGCCTTCATCGCCTCATCAGGCGTGAGATACCGTGCATTCCAAAAAGACGCGGCCTCCGCACTCGGGCTCAGTCACGGGTTTTGCGCTCGCGTCGAGGCCGCCGCAGCAGGCGGGACCAGAAGTAGGGCGCACGCCCGTCATGCCCGAAATAGGACAGACGTGCCTCATGGAGATGCACCCTGCCAAAAGCCTCGGCACGTATCAGCAGCAGCATGATCGCGGCGCCCGCAAAGGGACCGATGAGATAGACCCAGAAATCCTGCCAGATGCCGGAAAAGAGCGCAGGTCCCACGCTGCGCGCCAGATTCGTGCTATCTCCCGAAAGCCAGGCCTCGAACGGATTGAGCACAAAAAACACCGGCCCTGAGGCCCAGGCGGCAAAAGGGCGGAGCGCGGGACGCGCACCGCAAAGCAGCACAACAGCCACGAGAATGGCAGTCGTGTTGATCTCCCCGATCATCGCCCACCAGGGGGGAACGAAAGGCGATGGCGCTGTCGCCGCGAAATGGTCCGCCGCGCACCATCGCCCCCATAAGGGCCATATGAGAGCGCTCGCGGCGACCAGCCCGGTGCCGAGAACGGCTCCGGAAATCTGCGAGAGCATGTAAAAGACGGTGTCTGTCACGGTCAGGCGCTTGCCCAGACAAAAGGCAAGACTGATGGACGGACTGAGATGCGCGCCACTGACGCGCCCGAAGGGAGAAAGGGCCGCGAGAGTCGAACTCAGACCGAATACGAGGCCTTCAAGCGCGCTGAGCAGATTCGGCCAGTCGGCAAGCGCGCGATGAACGGGGCTGAGGGGCGCACCCAACGCGACGTTCGAACTCACTCCAAAAGCCATGAGCAGCGCCGTGGCCCAAAATTCGCAGACATAGAGTCGGGGATGCAATTCCCGCCCGGGAGCGGGCTTGCCGAGTAAGGGCCGGTCATGAGGATGGGGATAGAGGGCTCTCAGATCCGATCCTGCGGTGGCATTTCCCGCCATGGGCTGCGTCTTTCTCCAGTTCTGTCCCGCCCCGCGAGCACTTCAAGCTCAAAGGGCGTGGTGCAGTAACTGACTTCCGCAAGCTCAGGCCGCAATAAAAAGCCCCGTGATGGCCGCACTCATCAAATTCGAGAGGGTCCCCGCGATGACGCAGCGCGACGCAATCACGGCGATCTCGGCACGGCGTTCGGGTGCCACGCTACCGAACCCCCCGATCAGAATGCCAACGCTCGAAAAATTCGAGAAACCGCAGAGCGCAACGGACACGATAGCCAGGTCATGGCCTGACACTGTGTGATCGTGAATCAGGGGGGACAGGCCAACATAGGCCACGAATTCGTTGAAGGCGATTTTTTCACCCAGAAATCCCCCGATCAACAAGGCGTTGGACCAGGGGATGCCGATGAGCCAGGCCAGTGGCGCCATGACCACACCCAGAATGGAGGAAAGGCTGAGCCCAGGCATCGAGAGCCATCCCCCAAGGCCGTGAAGAACGCCATCGATCAGCGCCGTAATTCCGACGAACGCGACAAGCACCGCGCCTACGGCAAAGGCTACACGCGCGCCACTCATCGCACCCTCGGCCAAGGCGTCGAAAACTCCGGTCGTCTCGAGAACGGCTCTGGGCATGGGCTCGTGACCAGCCTGAGCGTCTTCGGGGGTCGGCCAGAGCAGCTTGGCGAATAACAGCCCGCCCGGGATCGCCATGAACGAAGCCGCGAGCAGATAGTGCATGGGCACGCCAAGGCCTGCGTACCCTGCGAGCACCGAACCCGACACCGAGGCTGTTCCGGAACTCATGATCGTAAAAAGCTCCGCGCGGCGCAGCGTGCCGACATAGGGGCGCAGCACCACCGGCATCTCGCTCTGGCCCAGAAAGACGGTCATCACGGCGGAGAAGGATTCGATCGGTGTAGTTCTGAGCAGACGCCGCAGCCCTTGTCCGATCACCCGGGCCAAAGCCTGCATGATCCCCCAATGATAGAGCAGAGCGATCAGCGCCGAGACATAGACTATCGCGGGCAAAACCTGAAAGGCGAAGACGAAACTGTCCTGTCCGAAAACGGACTCCATCTTCGGGCTGGCAAGACCGCCAAACAGGAAATGCGTGCCTACCTGGCCGTAAGACAGAACCGCGCCCACCCCATCGGCCAGGGCGCCAAACACGCGCCGCCCCCAGGGTACGAAAAGCGCCAGAGCCCCGATGGCACATTGCAACGCGAGTGCCACGGCAACCTGTCTGTAATCGATCGCCCTGCGATTGCTCGACAACAGGACCCCGAGGGCAAGGAGCACCGCAATACCGATCAAACCGCGCAGCGACATCTATGCGCCAACTCCTCTTGCACCAGGCGCCCGAACAGCTCCGGGGACAATGGAGGCGGTTCGATAGAACAATACGTTCGCGCAAGGAAGGGGCAACTGTGTCGGCATGCTTGCGCTCTGTCCAGCCCGAAGCCACATAATAGGCAAGCCTCACCTGCAGAATGCGACGGACTCCCTGATGACCTCCAGTTTCTACGATCTCCAGATCCCCGCCCTCTGCGGCTCTCCCATCTCCATGGCCGATTTCGAGGGCAAGGTCGTGCTGATTGCCAACACCGCATCACAATGCGGCTTTACCCCGCAATATGAGGGGCTGCAGCATCTGTGGAGCCATTATGGCAAGAGCGGGCTTGTCGTACTCGGCGTGCCAAGCAACGATTTCGGTCAGCAGGAGCCCGGCACCGCCATCGAAATCCAGACCACCTGTTCACGCAATTACGGCGTGAGCTTTCCCATGGCGGCCAAATCTACGGTCAAGGGAAAGGAGGCGACCCCGCTCTTCCGCTGGCTGGCCGAACAGGGAGGCTTCCTCTCCCTGCCGCGCTGGAACTTCTACAAATATGTCGTGTCGCGTGAGGGCAAGCTGCTCAAGTGGTTTACCCCGCTTGCTGCGCCGGATTCCGGACGCCTCAAATCCAGCGTCATGCGCGCGGTGATGGATCGCTGATCATCTGGCGAATGACGCCAGAATTTCTCCAGCTTCGCTACACGCCTGGTCATGCCATCCGGTTGCCCGAACAGCGCTGGAACAGCTCGGGCTGGACGTCGCGACAGGCTTTTTTACCCCTGACGCTCCAGGGCGAGCTTGAGCCCGAAAGCCATGAACACTCCGCCCGTCGCTCGATCCAGAGAGCGAACGACCCGAGGGCGTGACAGAAAGGCCCCGAGCGGCGCCGTCATGAGAATGAGGAGGGAAAACCAGCTCAGGGTCAGGAGCACCTGTATGAGTGCCAGCAGGAGCGAAAACCGCACAACATTGACATCATGGGGAATAAACTGGGGCAAGAAGGTGATGAAAAAGATACCGACCTTGGGATTCAGGAGATTGGTCAGAAGCCCCTGCCGGAAACTGTGCCAGCCACTCATTCTCGCGGGGCGAACGGCGCCATTCTCTAGACGCGCCGTGCGGCTTTGAAACAGCAGCTTCATCCCCATTAGGAAGAGATAGCAGGCCCCCGCCCATTTCACGATGGTGAACCCCAGCGCGGATGCCGCCAGGAGGGCTGTCAGACCGAATGCCGCGCCGCCGCCCCAGATGAAAAGCCCGATCGTTATCCCGAGTGCCGCACAGAACCCCGCGCGCATACCTGACACGGTCGCGGTTCTGAGCACGAAAGCCGTGTCGAGACCGGGAACGAGAGTAAACACACCCGCAGCGAGAACGAAGCTCGTCAGAGACAGCAATATGGGGCTCATGGATGCGCAGGCTCCTCGCGATCATTTCAGGGGGCTGGGCTCTCCTTAGAAGCGCCAGTCTGACCCGGCAAGCAGCGATACACCAAGACATGGCTGCCCTGCTCCCTGCGCAGATAGAGGGATTGCCTCAGTGTTGCCATCACTGCCCCGCCATTGTCTGACCGCCCCATGGCGCTCCGTCAGGGTTGCGTCTAAAGAGGCACCCTGTTTTGTTCGATACGCGACTGGAAGCCAGGAATGCTCCGTAACCTGATCACCGTTGGTGGTTGGACCATGCTGTCCCGAGTTCTTGGCCTCGTGCGTGACCAGCTTCTTGCCGCCTTCCTCGGGGCCGGGCCGGTGCAGGACGCGTATCAGATCGCCTTCCGTCTTCCGAACATGTTTCGCCGTCTGTTTGGCGAAGGCGCCTTCAACGCGGCTTTCGTCCCGCTCTTCACCGAACGTCTCACCACCCACGGCAAGGAAGATGCCACGCGTTTTGCATCGCAGGCCCTGAGCTGCCTGAGCGCATGGCTGCTCGCCCTCACGATATTGGGCGAGGTATTCATGCCGTGGATCATCGAGATCATCGCGCCCGGATTCAATCATGCGGGCGGGCGTTTCGAGATGGCGGTCCGGCTGACGCGCATCACCTTTCCCTATCTGATCCTGATCTGCACGGCGGCCCTCGTGGCCGGAGTTCTGAACGGGCTTCATCGCTTCTCCATGGCGGCGGGGGCCTATGTCTCGTTTAATATCGTCGGGATCATCGCCATTCTGCTTGGCGCGCTCGTCTTCGGAGACACGGCGAGCTGGACCGCGTACGGCATCACCTTTTCCGGTTTCGTCCAGCTTGGCCTGTTGCTCTGGTCAGTACGACGGGCTGGCGTCAGACTCTCTTTTCCTCGCCCGAGACTGACGGTTGAGATGCGCGCCATGCTGCGCCGCCTGTGGCCTGGCCTGATGGGGTCCGGAGCGACACAGCTCAATCTTACGGTGGATACGCTCATCTCGACCCTGCTGCCGGCAGGATCGATCTCCTGGCTCTATTTTGCGGACCGGGTCAATCAGTTGCCGCTTGGCGTTCTGGGCGCGGCAGCCGGGACGACCCTGCTCCCCGTGCTCACCCGTCATGCTGCCGAGAAAGACGTGTCGGGCGGCCAGCAGACCCTGAACCGCGCGATCGACTATGCGGCGATCCTGACCTTCCCTGCCTGTCTGGGGCTTCTGGCCCTGGCGCCGGAAATCATGGCGACATTGTTCGGCTATGGACGCTTCACCACCGAGGACGCGCTTTCCTCGGCCCAGTCGCTGCGAGCCTACGCGCTCGGCCTGCCTGCCTTCATTCTGATCAAGGTGCTTTCACCGGGCTTCTTCGCCCATGGTGATACCCGAACGCCGGTACGTATCGGCTTTCTGACCCTCGCCCTGAATCTGGCGCTCAACCTGCTGTTGTACAAGCCGCTCGCTCATGTCGGCCCGCCTCTGGCGAGTACGATCGCAGCCATCGTCAATCTGGGTTTCCTCGCGGTCATCCTGCATCGACGCGCCGTTTTTCGCCCCGATGCGGCGCTGATCAGACGCATGCTGCGTATCCTCATGGCTTCGGTGGTCATGGCCGTGCTGACGCTCATCCTTGCGCGCGTGATCGCACCTGGCCTGGTCATGTGGCACGGACTGATGCGCGCGATGATGCTGGGCCTGCTGATAGGGATAGCCGGGATCATTTACCTGGCGCTGCTCTGGGCCTGCGGTATCGCCAAGCCCGATCGCCTGCTGAGGAGACTAACGCGGCGCGGACGCACGGCCTGAGCGTGCCCGATAGAAGACACCACCCCGCCTGGATATGAAGTCCCTCATGAACCGGTGGAGCCGATTGAGGGGCAAGGTTTTCTGACCCCACCGACAAGCGTTGCGAAATTATCATCCCCCGGGACCCATTGCCCAGGGACGCTTAACTTACTGTTCACAGGACAGGTTTTGACCGGTAAAGCTCGGCTCATGCGTCGAGTAATTTCCTCATGACCAGCCCGTCGATCACGGGTACAATCCCCTCATCCGAGGGCGCTACCCCCGCCATGGCCCAGTGGTTTGCGCTCAAGGCCCAGGAACCCGATGCGCTGCTTTTTTTCCGCATGGGAGATTTCTACGAGCTCTTTTTCGCCGATGCGGAAACGGCCGCGATGGCGCTCGATATCAGCCTCACGACACGTGGAAAGCACAACGAAGAGCCTATTCCGATGTGCGGTGTGCCGGTCGCGGCAGCCCCGGCCTATCTCGCGCGGCTGATTCGCCGTGGTTTCCGGGTGGCTGTGGCAGAGCAGACCGAGCAGGCACGCAAGCCAGGGGAGCCCGCCCAGAAGGGGCCGCTATCCCGTGCGATCGTAAGGCTCGTCACGGCAGGTACCCTGACCGAGGAAGAATTGCTCGAAGCCGGTCGGCAAAACCTGCTTCTCGCGCTCGTCACACCGGCCCGCAAAACCCGCGCGGCCAGCGAATGCGGCGCGGCATGGATTGATATCTCCACTGGCTCGTTTGAGACGGCGGCTCTGTCTCATGACCAGATTGAGGAATTGCTGGCGCGCCTCGACCCCTCCGAGATCCTGGCGGACCCTGCCCATATACCGGACCCGTTCTCGGTCCGGGTCGCTCCCAATGTGGTGCTGCCTGCCCTGGAGCCCGCCCGCTCACGCATGGCGCAGGAATTCGGCGTCGCCCAGATCGCGATCCTCGGCGATTTCACCGATGGAGAAATCCGTGCTGCGGCGCTTGCGCTCGACTACGTACGACGCAGCCAGGCAGGCGCCATGCCGCGTATCGCCCGCCCCCTGCGACGGGGTGAGAGCGAGACACTCGGGCTCGATCCCGCCACGCGGGCCAGCCTGGACCTCGTTTCGGCGCGGGATGGCACGACCACCCACACGCTTTTCGCGGCCGTTGATCGCTGCGCCAGCGCGGCAGGGCAGAGAGCGCTCGCACAATGGATTGCGGCTCCGTCCACCGATCTCGGCCTGATCCAGTCCAGACAGCAGGGCTGGCAATGGCTGATTGCACAATCCGGACTGATCGACACCCTCACCCCGATCCTTCGGCGCGCGCCTGATCTCGCACGGGCTCTCGGACGCCTGTCGACGGGGCGTGGCCTGCCGCGCGACCTTGCCGCGACGCGCGACACACTCCGGGCAGCGGATGCACTATGCAGCGTGCTTGAGCCGCTCTGCAACGCGAAGACGCCACCGATAGTCAGGCAGCTCTTTGCCGGTCTTTACGGACGGGCTGACTCCCTGCTGGAAACCCTCGAGAAAGCCCTTGCCGAGACCCTTCCGGCACGTATCGAGGATGGGGGCGCCATCGCCACCGGCTATGACGCCGATCTCGATCGGTATCGCGGGTTGCGCGATGATAGCAAACGCACCCTCGCCGCACTGCAACAGCGCTATGCAGAGCAGTTCAATGTGGCCACGCTCAAGATCCGCCACCACGCGCAACTTGGCTATATCATCGAGACCTCGGCGCTTCATGCTGCGAAGCTCCGCGAGCGACCCGAACTTTCCTTTCGTCAGGGCACCGCCAATCTCGTGCGGTTCACGACAGACGAACTCCTCGAGCTTGACCGCGCCATTCTGGAGGCCGCAGACCGCGCGAGCGCGACCGAGCGGCAGATCTTTGCGCGACTGGTGGCCGAAACGATCAGTCATCCTGCCTTGCCGGAACTGGCCGAGCTCTTCGCTCTGGCCGATGTGCTCGCCAGCGCCTCCCGACTGGCTCAGGGGGGCACCTGGTGCAGCCCCGAGATGACGCAGGATCAGGCTTTCGAGCTCAAGGCGTGTCGCCACCCTGTCGTCGAGGCCGCTCTGGGCAAGGCCACACGTTTCATTCCCAATGATTGCCACCTGCCGCCCGAACAGCGCGTGATGCTGCTGACCGGGCCGAACATGGCGGGCAAATCGACATTCCTCAGGCAGACAGCCCTCGCCGTCATTCTGGCTCAGGCCGGTCTGCCCGTCCCGGCAGCGAAGGCGCGCATCGGGATCGTCGATCGCCTGTTCTCCCGCGTGGGCGCCGCGGATGATCTGGCGCGTGGGCGTTCTACCTTCATGGTGGAGATGACCGAAACCGCCGCGATCCTCCGTCAGGCAGGGCCGCGTTCTCTGGTCGTCGTGGATGAGATCGGTCGTGGCACCTCGACGCTCGATGGACTCGCCATCGCCTGGGCCACGCTGGAAGCCCTTCACTCCCAACTCGGTTCACGCACGATCTTCGCAACACATTTCCATGAGCTTTGCGGGCTTTCGGACTCAATGCCACGCCTGACACCGTTCACGATGGCGGTAAAGGAATGGAAGGGCGACGTTATTTTCCAGCACGAGGTGCGCCGGGGTGCTGCGCGCAAGAGCTGGGGCGTGCATGTCGCTCAACTTGCCGGCGTTCCCATGCCTGTGGTGCAGCGCGCGACACGATTGCTCGCCGCACTCGAGCGGGATCAGAGCCGGGGCGGACCGCAATTACCCCTTTTTGACGCTTCCGAACCCGCGCCTGCTCCCGTCGACAGGCTGCGCGATGCGCTCGAAGCGATCGATCCTGACGCGCTCTCTCCCAAGGCTGCGCTCGAGACGCTCTATGCCCTGCGTAAACTTGCGCTTGAAACAAAGAACGATTTGACCTGAAGATAGAAACTTCAGGTCTTTTGCAACGCCCCCAAACCGACGGATCTTAATGCGCGAACCGATCTCCCTCAAAGAAACCGACATGCGAGCCGCCCTCGCCGCCGCGCTTGACCGTGTGCGGCAGCCGGATGGCTCCGTCTCGCGCGAGGACGCCGTCAGCATTTTCCGCCGTCATATCGGCCGGCATCATGGCGAGATACGTCGCCTGTTCGAAGGGCGTCAGCTCAAGGGCATCGCCGCCGCCACAACTCTGGCGCAGCTGATGGATGGCGCCATATCCAGCCTGTACGAATTGGCGCGCGCAGCGACGGGCGCCTCCAGCGATGGCCTCAGCCTCTGCGCGACCGGGGGGTATGGCGCGGGATTACTGGCGCCCTATAGCGATATCGACCTTCTGTTCCTGACGAACACGACTGCGGCGCCCGAGACGACGGCGCAGGTCGAGTACATGCTCTATTTTCTGTGGGATCTGGGCGTGCGCGTGGGCCACGCCACCCGCTCCATTGACGGATGCCTCGAAGCCGCAGCCGAGGATCTCACCATACGCACGACCCTGCTGGATGCCCGGCGTATTGTGGGGACGGAAGCCCTTTTTGGCGTGTTTCTGACGCGCCTGGGCAAGACGGGAGAGACGGCGCTCTCTTTCGTCCACGAGAAGATCGACGAACGCGAGAAACGCCATAAACGCTTTGGCGATAATCCCTACATGGTGGAGCCCAACATCAAGGAGGGCCGCGGCGGACTGCGTGATCTGCAGACCCTGAACTGGATGACGCATGTGCTGCATGACCGGGACGGGATCGAGCCGACGACACGTCTTGCCCCGGGCGAACCGGCCTTCACCACGCTTGGTCTTCTCACCGACCAGGAGGCCAATCGCGCACGACGTGCCTGGAACTTTCTCTGGACCATTCGGCTCCACCTGCACTACATCGCCGGTCGCGCCGATGAACGTCTGGCCTTTGATGTCCAGCCAGTCATCGGTGGACGCATGGGTTATGCGGGGCACGGACGACAACAGGGCGTCGAGCGCTTCATGCGCCATTATTTCCTCACAACCCGTGAGGTCATGCGCCTGAGCCGGATCCTTGAGCCGAGCATCATGCAGCGCCTTCAAGGGCCGTTACGCGAAGCGCCTTTCATCAGCGCCTTCCTCTCACCCGATCAGGCCCGACATTTCCGCCTGATCAATGACCAGCTTGCCCCGGCCGACACGACCTCCTTCGACGCCACGCCGCAATTGATGGTCACCATGCTCGATGCAGCACGCCATGACAGGCTGGCCCTGCATCCAACGGCCATTCAGCAGCTGATCCGCAACGAGCGCCGCATCGCCTCGCTGCGCGATGACCCCTATACGATGCGGGTCTTTCTCTCGCTGCTGATGCAGCCGACGGAAATGAATCGCGAAAACGCCCGCCCGAGCGGTGCGGACTGGCTCACGATCCTGAATGATACGGGATTTCTCGGCGCGTTGCTGCCGGACTGGTCTCGTATCGTAGGGCAGATGCAGTTCGACACCTATCATATCTACACAGTGGACGAGCATAATATCGAGGCCGTCCGAATGCTCGGCTGGATCGAGGCGGGTGCCATGGCGGACGAGATTCCGCTGGTTTACGACCTGGCCCGTGACATGCAATCACGTCGCGCTATGTATGTGGCGACGCTGCTGCACGATATCGCCAAAGGACGCGGTGGCGATCACTCCGTCCTCGGAGCGGAGGTCGCCCAGCAGGTGTGCCCGCAGCTCGGTCTGGACGCTGAGGAAACAGAAACCGTTTCCTGGCTCATCCTGCATCATCTGCTCCTCAGCCAGACCGCCTTTCGGCGTGATATAGATGACCCCAGGACCATCCTGGATCTGGCGGATATCATCCAGTCGCCAGAGCGCCTGCGCCTGCTTCTGCTTCTGACCATTGCCGATATGCGGGCCGTGAGCCCGAATGTCTGGAATGCCTGGAAAGCCACCCTTCTGCGCGAACTCTATATGCGTGTGGCGGAAGTGCTTGAGGGGGGTCTGGCAGCGACTGAACGTGACGAGCGCGTCAGCCACGCCAAGGAACTGGTGCGCGACGGGCTGATGCAGCAGAAACTCGCGCCCGAGCAGGTCGATCACTTCCTGACACTCGGCTATGCGGGCTACTGGCTGGGCTTTGATGCGGACACCCATATCCGCCATGCCCGTCTCGTCCTGGATTCCGAAATTCACTCCGCGCCGCTGACTATCGAAGCCACGCCCATTCCCCAACGGGACGTAACCGAGATCACCATCTTCAGCGCTGACCATGCCGGCCTCTTCTCGCAGATTGCTGGCGGGCTCGCTGTGGCCGGAGCATCCATCGTCGATGCACGCATCCACACGCTCAGTGATGGCATGGCGCTCGATACATTCTGGGTGCAGGACCAGAATGGCCGCGCCTTCGAGACACCCCTGCAACTCGCCCGGTTGAACGCGTTGATCGAACAGGCCCTGTCGAGCCGCCTCGCGATTGGCTCCGAGCTCGAGCGTCTGGCCGATCAACGCTCTGCGCGGCGCATGCGCGCGATCCATGTGCCTCCGCGCGTGGTGATCGATAACCGTGCCTCGGAGCGTCACACGATCATCGAGATCAATGGTCGTGACCGGCCCGGCCTGCTTTATGACATCACCCGCACGATCAGCGAGCAGTCGCTTCAGATCTCCTCGGCGCATATCACGACCTATGGAATGCGTGCGGTAGACGTCTTCTATGTGCGCGACGGAGCCGGGACGAAAATCACCTCCGAAACCCGCATGGCCGATATACGCAAGGCTCTGCTCGATACGCTGAGCAACGACGCGACAAGCGCTGCCTCAGATCCCGTCGTAGCCGCCTGATCTCTCCCGCAGGGCCTGCGCCACTCTCTCGATGACGGGAGGCCAGGCCTCATCGGGGGGCAGGCCGCCCTCGGGCCGGAAGATGCGCAGCCCCGTGTACCAGTCCGGCCCCTTCCAGCGCCAGTCTCCGCCCTCACGGTCGAGCAGCCATAGCGGTCGGCCTATTGCACCCGTAAGATGGGCCATCATGGTATCAACCCCAATCACCATTTCGCACCGCGCAAGCGCGCGTGCGGTGTCAACCAAGGTGTGCCCGATGCCCTGCTCCACCCCGGGCTCCAGTAGCGCGGCATCTTGCTCCTGTTGCAGATTGACGAAGGTCACGCCTTGCACCGCCAGGATAGGCGCAAAGGACGCACGAGGCAGGGACCGTCTCGCATCGAAGCGATAGGTCGGGTTCCCCGCGTTGAAAATTCCGATCCGCCCTTTCTCAGGGGAAAGGCCGAAATCGAGATAGGGGCTGGCATCGACCGTCGTGACACCGAGCCGTGCCGGCAGGCTGAGCAGGGAGCAGCGCCTGGTGGCCTCACCCGAGAGCACGACACGTCCCGAGCGCAGCAAAGGCTGCAATTCCGGCATGAAGGCGAGCAGCGGGTCAAGCACCTCCGGCAATCTCAGCAGGAGTGGGGCGCGCAGCGCCGCATCAGGTACGAAGCGCAGGAACTGCAGGCAATCTCCGAGCCCCTGCTCCCCTTCGATAAGGACGCGCCCTTCGGTTCGTTCCCCGTCCCAGGGCGGCAGAACCGTGCTCTCGATCAGGCTCTGGCGTGACTCGAAATTCGACCACCCCTGTGCGAATTCCCCCCTCCCAAGCTGAATTATCCCGAGATTGAAGCGCGCCTGCGCGGACCAGGCGCCTCCATCCGCGATCATGTCACGAAAGAAGATCTCAGCCTCTTTTTCCCGATCGGTCTCGGCCAGCAACGTTGCGCGGTTGCACGCCAGAACCCAATCATCGGGGAAAAGGGCCAGTGCGGCATCAAATGCCTCTTCGGCGGGTATTCTGTAACCAAGGGCCTGATAAACCAGCCCGAGATTGTTTAAGGTCTGGGCGCTGGGCGGCGCGAGGGCTACGGCTTTACGCAGGGCAGCAAGCGCCTCCTCCATCGCTCCGTTTTCGAAGCAGGCCGCGCCCAGATTGGCATGGGCTGCCGCCTCCTGCGGACATAACGCAACGAGACGCGTGAAACACGCCATGGCGGCGGCGAAACGGCGCTGCTCCATCAAAAAAGCGCCGTGACGCGTCAGGAGAGGTACGGGATCAGCAGCCAGTGACAGGGCCATCGAAAAGGCAGAAGCCGCCGCCTCGTTCTGTTCACTGCGATATAGAAGCTCGGACATCAGCGCGTGTGCCCTGAAATCCCTCGGTTCCAAAAGGGTCGCCACGCGACAGGCGGACACGGCCTCGCGCAAATGCCCCGCTTCATCCAGCGACGCAGCGAGGGTGAGGTGGAACCGGGCGCGCTGGACGTTATCCTGGGTCAGGGTCAGTGCATGAGCCACTGAAGCAATGGCGAGGCGGGGCTGACCCGTATGGCGGGCCACGCAGGCGAGCCCATGCCAAGCCTCTGCGCAATCGGGTGCTTCGGCAAGGATGGCGCGAAACAACGCCTCAGCCTTGATGGAATCTCCCCCGGCAAGACTGGCGAGGGCAGTATCGAGGCGCGAGCGATAGGCATTCATGCGTTTAATCATGAGCCCTGCCGTCGCGGGTTACAAGAATGCGGGATCATGACAAAGGCGCACAGCGCTGCACTCTGATGACCCCTGCACCGCGACCCATTCGAGAAATTCCGTACCTAAAACGGCAGATCGCGCAAGATCTAGAGCGTAAGGCCAAATCGGGGGCCGATGAGTGTGATCAAGGTATAGAGCGCAATGGTCAGCAGACATCCTGCACCCAGAGATAGCCAGAATCCCACGCCCTGGCGCAACAGTGCCGGAATCAGCAGGAACATGGGCAAGGATGGCAGCACGTACCAGAAGGTGGCACTTGCGTGAGCGGCCATGTTCTCCGTGTCGGGCCTGTCATGCCAGAGCAGGATCATGCCCAGGACGGAAATAAATGGAAGCGAGGCGATCAGGGCACCGAAACCCGGATAGCGCCGCGCCACTGTTGCGGTCAGGGCAATCAACACGCCCGAAAGGGCCGATCTGGTGAGAAGTGCAAGCATAGGGCAGCTCGCCTTTCCATTTCATGATGCCCGGTGCTGACATGCCATGGGATTCCTGGCACCGGGGAATACTCTCAGGGCGCTGAACCGCTGCAGGAAGGGGCCCACCGAAAACACTGATAGAGTTACTGCGCAATCTTGCACGGGATTTGAATGGGCTTACAAGGAGGCATGGTCGCTTTTCTCTCCGCCTTGCCCAAAGCCTTTCGCTGCCCCCGCCTCGCTGGCCCAGCGCATGTCAGGTCGGACGACCCTGCGCAGCATCTGTCGAGACAGAACCGACGCCCGGAAGGCGCGTGGGATTCACCCCGCACCAGCGCAGCGACTGCACTGATGCGGTCCGGCCTTGGTTTCAGCGCGTTGCTTCTGCTCAGCACCACGGCGCGGGCCTCTCACGAGCGCCCCTGGCTGGCTGATACACACCCTGCCCGGATAGCGCAGGTCACAGCGCTTCCAGGCAACGCGAACTGGCGCCAGGCTCTGCCTTTCGCCGATGGCAGCGTGATTGTGCTGCGCGAACCAGACCCTGCAGAGAGCGGTTCGTTTCTTGCGCGCCTTTCCCCCGGTGCAGCCGCAGCGGCGGCATTCATACCCGACTGGGCAACAGCGCCTTCAGGGAGCCGTGGCGCAGACAGATTTGCTCCCTCCGCCCTCGCTCACGACGAGAAAGGCGGGTTGTGGCTTATCGACGGGAGTGGGACCGGAGCGCCCCCGCGTCTCATGCGGCTCGACCCGGTGCGCGGTACGATACTTGCCGAGTTTCCCCTTCCACCGGAAGGCGTGACACCAGCCAGCCGTTTCACCGCCCTCGCCGTCCATGGAGAGATGGCCTATCTGGCGGATGAGGGCGGGGCGTGCCTTACCGTGATCGATATGCGTAGCCGCCAGGCGACGCGTTTTTTTTCGGGCTACCCGACCTCGCGGGGGCATAGGCCTCTAGTGGTTAACCGGCAAACGGTCAAGGGCGCGGACGGACTCCCTCTCACCCGTGATCTCTCATGGCTGGCTTTGGAGAATAATGGCCTTTGGCTCTATGAGCAGGCGCCCACGGGACCCATCTATCGACTTTCCACTTCCTTGCTGACAGACCCCTCGACGACGCCC